>MDTE01116757.1_pt1 | contig 169127 bp, 160 predicted proteins | sample 811231 | NCBI WGS metagenome assembly MDTE01 (sample SAMN05326651, study PRJNA326480) | marine metagenome | isolation source: seawater | place: Indian Ocean: Red Sea | collected 2010 | reverse complement strand
TTCGATACAATCGAAGCATTACAAGCCGCAACCGAAAGTGACCTTGCTGGTGTTTCAGGAATTAGTGACAATCTAGCTTCAAAAATCAAAGTAGCTGTCCAAAGCATGCAAACGCAAGATGCCCCTTCTGAGGAGGTTCCTTCCACGCAGAAAAATGATATTTTGGATATAAGTGGAATTACTCCTGCTCGGGCGGATTCACTCCGGGCAGCAGGTTTCCAGAATATGGATGATATCAAAAACGCGAGCCAGGAAGAACTTTCTTCAGTCGAAGGAATCAGCACGGCTCTAGCGGCTAGAATAAAAGCCAGTTTGGGCGACATAGATCTCGAAGAAAAAACCCCCTCTACTCCAGAACCATCTGAGGAAAAAGTAATACCAACTGAACTTAGACCCCGTGGACATGCAGGAAAATTACCCGAACTTGATCTTGAAGAAAAAAGACTAATCTCTCAAAAACAACGTGAGGGAAAACCAACATTCAATCGACAAGATGGTCACAAGAAAAAGAGGCTCACTAAAAACAAACATAAATCTGTCTGGAGGCGTCCTCGCGGAACTCACTCAAAACAACGCCGAAGAAGAGGTGGACATGGAGAGATAGTCCGATCCGGGTATAGGACTCCCGTTTCTGTTCGTGGTCGCCATGCTAGTGGATTCAAAGAAATACGCGTACATCGGCCCGAAGATCTTTCAAACATCGATGCATCCATAGAAGCCATTCGAATTGCATCATCTGTTGGGAATAGGAAACGAGAACGGATTGAAGATTTGGCAGAAGAAAACGGAATCCGAGTGCTTAACCCCTCTTACGAAGAGGTGAACTTACAATGACAAATTTGACCACCCAACGGAGATTGGCATCCGAGGTGCTTAAAGTCGGGAAAAGTAGGGTGTGGCTTGACCCCGAAGCAAAGGATCAAATTGCAGAAGCCATCACTAGAGAGGACATACGGGCCTTGATCGAACAACAAGCGATTAAAACGATACCTGCAAAGGGAAATTCTCGTGGAAGGGCACGTGAACAAAACAGGAAGAGAGCATATGGCCATAGGTCTGGTCATGGATCTAGAAAAGGTAAGGCAGGAGCTAGACAAAATAGAAAGAAACGATGGATGTCTAACATCCGATCTCAACGAAAGCTCCTCCGCGAATATCGAGAAGGCGGGAAGATAAACCCCGCGCAATATAGACTGGCTTACCGAAAAGCAACTGGGGGCGAATTTAGAAGCACTCGCCAGCTAGCTACTTATATAGAAAACAATTATGGGGGTAACTAATATGGCGAATGGCCCTAGATACAAAGTCAAAATGCGTCGAAGAAGAGAAGGCGCAACAAATTACAACCGCCGATTGGCATTGCTCAAATCAGGAATCCCCCGACTGGTCGTTAGGATTAGTAATAAGTACACCTCAGCACAAATAATCAATCTTGGTCCAATTGGGGATCATACGATTCTTTCTGTAAGTTCAAAAGATCTTTCAGCCTATGGGTGGACTGCATCCACAACCAATATACCTGCGGCATATTTGACAGGCTTCTTATTAGGTAAAAAGGCACTTTCAACCGGAATAAAAGAGGCCGTTCTTGACATAGGCCTTCATTCTGGAACTAAAGGTTCAAAAGTTTTTGCACTGCATAAAGGTGCGATAGATGCCGGAATTGAGAGTCCTCATGGCGAAGTCGCATTTGGATCTTGGGAAAGAATTCGTGGAGAGCATATTTCAGAATTCGCAGAAGAAACAAAAAACAAGTTATCTAATGGTTTTGATTTGACCACTTTACCAAATCATTTTGATGAAGTACTTGCAAAACTCGAGGAGGCATCATTATGACTGATCAAGTTGAAAATGGCTGGGAACCCGTAACCCGACTTGGGCATATGGTTCTGAATGAAGAGATTACTTCAATGGAAGATGCACTTAATTCTGGACTCCCTTTAAAAGAACCCGAAATAGTCGACCACCTATTGCCCTCTATCGAAGACCGAGTTATCGATATCAACATGGTCCAGAGGATGACTGATTCTGGCAGACGTGTCAAATTCAGATGTTGTGTTGCGATCGGCGATAAAGAAGAATTCGTAGGGTATGCTGAGAGTAGAGAAACCCAAGTTGGGGCAGCCATTCAAAAAGCCGTTGCTGCTGCAAAACTTAATATTATCCAAGTTCCCCATGGATCTGGATCCTGGGAAAGTAGATCCAACGATCCTCATTCCCTTGCTATGAGGACCAAAGGAAAATCTGGCAGTGTTACCGTTGAATTATTCCCTGCTCCAGCAGGCCTCGGCTTGGCCGCAGCACCTACTGTAAAAACAATATTGGAACTTGCTGGAATTCGAGATGCCTGGACCAAATCTTATGGTAAAACTAGAACCACAATGAACCTAGCCAAAGCCACTTTCAATGCATTGTCTAATGCATCTCAATTCCGCAGTACTAATAATCAACGAGTAACATCTTCTATACAGGAGGCAAATCAATGAAGGCCATAGTACAATTACGCGGAGAAGTAAACATCACTTCAAGAACTCGTGATACTCTTAAAATGTTGAATTTACACCATGTAAATCACTGCGCACTTATACCCGAAACAGAATCTTATCGTGGTATGATCACTAGAGTCCATGATTATGTGGCCTATGGGGAACCGAGCTTGCCTATCTTGGAAAAAATAATTTCTCGACGTGCAGAACCACTTCAAGGCTCTGCGACTATAGACAATGAATGGGTTTCAAAAAATACAGATTACGATTCTATCTCTCATCTTTCCCAAGCTCTGCTCTCTGAGGAAACCACTTTGCGCTCTCAAGGGCTCTCCCCTGTATTAAGATTGCACCCACCCCGAGGAGGTCATAAAGGGATTAAACATCCTACTAAAGAAGGTGGGCAACTTGGCAAACATAGCACAGAACAAATAGACTCACTCCTCAATTCAATGCGATAACTCATGACTACTACCAAAAAAAGAAGACAAAGAGGTTCTCGAACACACGGAGGCGGAACTCATAAAAATCGCCGCGGAGCTGGAAACCGGGGTGGACGTGGAAATGCAGGAAGAAATAAACATCACATACACCTACATCCCCCTTTGGGAAAACATGGTTTCACCCGTCCAACTAGCACTCGAAAAGGCCGATCAATCCTGCCTCTCAACATCCAAGAAATCGAAGAGCGGCTACCTTCTCTTGTGGAAACAGGAGTTGCAGAAAAAACTAAAGAGGGCTTCAGAGTAACAGCTAGAGATTTATTCGACAATATTTGCGAATCCGATTCAGTAAAAATTCTTTCATCTGGCCAGACTAGCTATACATTCGAAATAATTGCAGATGCATTTTCAAAAAATGCTGTAAACCAAATAGAAGCCGCCGGTGGAATCGCAATTTACACCAATAACCCCAATATAGAAGAAGAGTGATTTATGACCTGGAAAGAATCCATAGCGCCTCTACTTTCTCTCATACCCGTGGTCAAGAGGCCAACAAAACATGTACCATTCCGACAAAAAATGCTTTGGACGTTATTGGTCCTAGTGGTGTATTTTTACTTAACTAATGTTACAATCTATGGGTTGGGAGGGAGTGCACAAGATATTTTTGGCCAATTTCGATCCATTCTCGCCGGTGAACAAGGTTCTTTACTCCAACTTGGTATTGGTCCCATAGTCACCGCTAGCATAGTTCTGCAATTACTAGCTGGTGCAGATCTTTTGGGTCTAGATACTTCTAATCCCGCCGATCAAGTTATTTACCAAGGACTCCAGAAATTTTTGGTAATTCTGATGGTAATCCTAACAGGTTTTCCCATGGTATTTGCCGGTACTTTCTTGCCACCCGACCCTTTTGTAAGTACACAACTGGGTGTTAGCCTAAACGCAGTCCGATGGATAATATTTGCCCAAATTTTCGTTGGAGGTATTTTCATACTTTATATGGACGAAGTCGTTTCAAAATGGGGCATCGGTTCTGGAGTGGGCCTCTTTATTGTAGCAAGTGTCAGTCAACATTTAGTTGGGGGTCTCTTCACCCTTGGATCTGAGACTCAACCTGGTGGGGTCATACCCACTTGGATAGGCATGGCATTAGGTACCATTCAGGTCTCTCCATTTTTCTCTGGTGGTTTTCAAGAATTATTATTTGGACAAGGTCAAATTCTAGCTCTTTTGACAACCCTTCTGATCTTCGGTCTTGTCGTCTATTGCGAATCGGTTCGTGTTGAAATACCTTTGAGCCATTCTCGAGTTAGGGGCGCCAAAGGTCGGTTCCCTGTAAAATTAATCTATGCCAGTGTCTTGCCTATGATTTTAGTTCGGGCTGTACAAGCAAATATTCAATTTTTAGGTAGGATATTGGATTCTCAAATGAAAAACATGCCCTCTTGGTTAGGTGTTTATTCCTCAAACGAACCTGTAAGTGGATTTTTCTATTATTTGAATCCTATTATGTCTCCTGGAGATTGGATGTGGTGGCTAGGACAAACTGCAGCAGAACCTTGGCAAATTCTTTTACGCGTTTCAACAGATCTGTTTATCATGGTAATTGGTGGGGCAATCTTTGCCATTTTCTGGGTAGAAACTACCAACATGGGTCCTGCAGCCACCGCTCAACAAATCCAACGTTCTGGCATGCAAATTCCTGGTTTTAGAAGAAATCCTGCTGTATTGGAAAAAGTCATGCAACGCTATATCCCACTTGTCACTGTAGTGGGGGGTGCACTTGTTGGATTCTTAGCTGTAGGCGCGAATATGCTGGGCACAATTGGTGCTGTCGGAGGTACTGGACTTCTGCTAACGGTTTCAATCGTATATAAATTATATGAAGAAATTGCAGAAGAACAACTTATGGAAATGCATCCCATGATGCGCCAAATGTTTGGATAACTTATACTCTCTATTCGCCCACTCTGTCTCGAAACGGTAATACTATCTAGTTTTTTATATACGCTGTGTATAAGATATCTCTATCCAATACTGAATTTGAAGGGAAAAATAATTCCTATCTCTTAAACGATGGATCTGAGACTATTCTTATTGATACCGGTCTATTTTCTCCAAATATCTATTCTGAATTCAAACAAGAATTATCTAAACATGGCTATTCACTTTCAGATATAGACGTAATTCTATTGACTCATTGGCATGCAGATCATGTTGGCCTGGCCGGAACAATACAAGAAGAAAGTGGGGCAAAGGTGTATTGTCACATCGATGATTCTTCTCTTGTAGAAAAAAAATCTTCTTCTCTCTCTGAATTACTCAATTTAGTTGTAATAAAATTTGAAGAATGGAATGTCCCCTCTTCAAAACTCAATCCCTTACTTGATGTACTTAAATTAGGTTATGAGTTGGGGGGCCCTCCTCCCCGGATAATTCCATTTGAACACGGAGATGAGCTTGAATTTGAAAACCATATATTTTCTGTACTCCATGTACCTGGGCACACAATGGGACTTTCTTGCTTTTTACCACAAGAATCTAGTTCTGCTTTCGTTGGAGATGCGGTTCTTCCCGTTTATACTCCCAATATTGGAGGAGCAGACATCAGGGTACTTTCTCCACTTTCTCAGTACCGAGATGGTCTCTTACGTCTCCAGTATCAAAATTTAGATATATTTTACCCTGGCCATAGGCATGAGATACTCTCTCCAAATTCTCGAATCAATGAAATATTTCAACATCACCGCGACCGATTTGAACAAATTATCTCTTTCTTGACAACTCCTATCGATATCTGGGATCTCAGCACTCGTATATTTGGTCCACTCGATGGGATTCATGCACTATATGGCCCTGGAGAAATGGCCGCACATCTCGAATATCTAGAATCTATGGGGGCGGTGGATTCTTTGGATGGATTGTATTCTCTAAATACCTCCTCTATCGATATTTCATCTATTTTTTAACTAGTCTCGCTTCCTCTCATTTCAATTAAGTACCCATCTGGATCTCTCAATAAAAACATTGATTCTCCCCATGGGACTTCTCTCGGCTCTGTTATCAATAACCCCTCTGAATCTCCTATAACATCCCCTATCCGTTTATATATTTGTTCAATTTCTTCTTCAATCCTGATAACGTAAACAGAACCATCTCCTCTATTACCCTTTTTCGGAGGATCCAAATTAAATTCCTTCAATGCTGTGGGATTAAAATCAACTTGGAGTTTCAATTCGCAACCTCCTGTTTCATACGCACAAGTCCCTCTCCCAATATTTCGTGGTAACAATCCTATTACCTTTTCATAAAAAAATCTCGATCGATCGAGGTCATTTACCATCAAATATACTTGTAGTAATTCAGACATTTTTAATCAATGGTTCTCTCCTTTTTTGAAAAGAATATCTCTCCTCCTATCTTGTCCTGAATGTTCTTTTTAATCTCAGATGAAGATTGTAGACCATTTCTCTCATATCTGTTTATTCTAATCACCTCTATGCCTGGGAATCCCCTTTCTTCAAGTTGCTCTTCTAGTGACTCTATGTCAAAACTTTGATCGTGCCCTATAGTTATCACATTTGGTTTTATCTTCTGGACACTATCAAATAGATCTCCTTCTGATCCCAAAATAACGGAATCTACCACTTCAATGGATTCCACTACTTGTTTCCTTTCATCTTCTCCCATGAATATGTCTTTCTTATTCCTCACACGTGAATCTCTAGCAATGACAACATGCAATTCATCTCCCAATTGGGCACTTTTGGATAGATAATGGATGTGACCAGGGTGCAGAATGTCGAATACCCCTTGTGCCATCACTTTCTTCATATACCTTCTATGGTGTGCATAAAGATTAGTATAATCATTCTAATATGTCTTTTCTGATATCTGCTCCACTATTTTTCACAGTGGATCTAATCACTGTCCCTCTTATTTCTAATTCTTCCAACAATTCTCTAATTGTTCTTTCTACTTCCGTTGCATGCTCTTCATTTGTCACACTGTACAACGTGGGTCCCCATGACGATTGTCCCACACCAAAAATATTATCATATTCTTGTAATCTTTTTACTATTTTCCCAATCGGGGGTCTGTATATTCCCCCTTGGTATTTTTCATACCAGTTCCCATTTAATCGACTAATCTCACCAACTGCAAATCCAAAATCTGCAGATTTTTTTTCTTGAATGGATGGAATTAAATTTTTATGTACAATTGTTTCTATTTTTCTTGTGATGTTGGATTTGGCATTTTCCATCACAAAATTTATTATTTCCTTTTCTTTTTTCCCACTATACCCTCTTTCAACTTCCAATTCCGAAACCACAAAAACCCATTCTTTTGGTATTTTAAGACTAATTTCTCTATTCGGAACCTTCCACCCCTTTCCCTCTCCAATAGCCACCGTTCCTGTCTCCTGACCTCTATCCATATTGAATCCTCCTACTTCAAAAGAAGCCACTCCTATTCCACTCCTTTTCCCCCTTCCCAATTGCGGTGCATGTTCTCGATACATGGGCTTTATATCATATTCTTCACAAATCGCTGCGTAAATCGCAAGGGCCAATTGAGTACCACTGCCCAATCCCATATGGGCCGGTATGGTTTCTAAAATTTCTATTTCTATCCCTTCTACTTCCAATATTTCTGTTATTTTTCGGGCATACTTTTCAACATTCCAATCTTCACATACGACCTCATTATTGGCCTTTGCAACTAGACTTATTTTTGGATTCTCAAGATATACTCCAATTCCTCCGTATATGCGAGACTCTCCTAAACACAAATTACGAAATCCAAAATGAAGACGACAACCTGTAATTACCCGAACTGCCATACCTCCTCCTTATAACTATTAAATAAAAGACGTTTCTGCACGATCACGCATCTTTTAAGACTACTCGAAACAACTCTCTTATCATGATCCGGTCCGGCGAAACAATTTATACCAAAGATGATTCTCTTCCTAGTGCAGATATAACTAAAGGCCCTGAAAGGGCTCCCCACCGTTCTATGTTCCGTGCGATGGGATACGACGATTCTGATCTTTCTTCCCCTATGATTGGCATTGCGAACCCTGCAGCCGACATAACTCCTTGTAATGTACATCTAGATGATATAGCTGCAGAAGTAATTGAAGGGATTAAAGAATCCCATTGCATGCCAATTGAATTTGGAACAATAACAATCTCAGATGGAATCTCCATGGGAACTGAGGGCATGAAAGCATCTCTCATTTCCCGAGAAGTAATAGCCGATTCAGTCGAATTAGTGGCGTTTGGTGAAAGATTAGATGCCCTCGTTACCATAGCCGGATGTGATAAAAATCTCCCCGGAATGATGATGGCATCCATCCGAACAGATTTACCTTCTGTATTCGTATACGGGGGGACTATACTGCCCGGGAAATACCATGGAGCAGACGTAACTATACAAGATGTTTTTGAGGGCGTAGGCGCTTATGCAGAAGGTGATATCTCAAGAGAACAACTAGATGCTCTGGAACATGCTGCCTGCCCAGGAGCTGGATCCTGTGCTGGAATGTATACGGCCAATACAATGGCATCTTTGAGTGAAGCTTTAGGCCTAGCTCCTCTAGGCTCTTCTACAGCCCCTGCCGTCACTGCAGAACGAAGAATCATAGCTAGGCAAGCTGGAAAACTTGCAGCATCTTGTGTCAGAAAACAATTAAAACCCTCTCATATTCTTTCAAAAACATCTTTTGAGAATGCCATCTCTTTACTAGTTGCAATCGGCGGTTCTACCAATGCTGTGTTGCATTTATTAGCACTATCTGCAGAAGCAAATATCAGTTTAAATCTGTCCGAATTCGATAACATAAGTAGAAATACACCACACATATGCAATCTCAGACCAGGGGGGACATTTGTTATGGCAGATCTTCATCAACAAGGAGGCATTCCCGTCATCATACGCACACTAATCGAAGGGGGCCTTTTTGATGGGGGTGCAAAAACCGTAACCGGAAATACAATCTCCGAAGAACTCGATCTTTTATCTTTGCCATCTGATGCAGAAATAGATAGTCAAGTAATTAGACCTTTAAGCGACCCCTTGCACAAACAAGGTTCCCTTGCCATTCTTCAAGGAAATCTGGCCCCGGATGGGGCTGTATTGAAAATTACAGGCGATGAAGAATTGCAATTCAAAGGCCCAGCACGGGTCTTCGAGTGTGAAGAAGATGCAATGGAGTGGGTCCAGGACGGGAATATTTCTTCAGGAGATGTCCTTGTAATCAGAAATGAAGGACCTCAAGGGGGACCTGGAATGCGTGAAATGCTCGGTGTCACTGCTGCAGTTGTGGGACAAGGGCATGAAAGCGATGTGGCATTGATCACTGATGGAAGATTCTCCGGAGCAACTCGGGGCCCAATGGTTGGTCACGTGGCTCCAGAAGCATTTTCTGGTGGACCAATTGCATCTGTGGCCGATGGTGATATTATTACTTTGGATATTCCTGGCAGAATTTTATCTGTGGACCTATCTGAAGATGAACTACAACAACGAATGGAAAATTGGTCTAGACCTGCCCCAAACTATTCTTCGGGGGTCCTAGCTAAATATGGTCAAAGCTTCGGATCTGCCGCTCGTGGAGCAACTACAAACCCCGCTCTGAATAAATAATAGTTGAATTATCTCTATTCAGTGGAATATTTTTCTGTCAGCAGTGGGATAATCGATCCTATCACTAATCCCAATCCTATGACCATCAATAGCACTACTACATTCCTTTCAACTTCTAAAATATTCCCTGCTTCTATAATGTTGCTTAATATGAATAAAACCACACCAACTGAAAACATTTTTTGAAGACGTCTAGTTTCCATACTATCTCACTCAACTATCCATACAAAAATCTTTTCACATTACCTTTTCACTTTTCAAAATCAGAGTAACTATGATTTTTTTATTGTTCACATAGATTGGATTACTTTATGAGTGATTAAGACCTCTATATACACATGGATCGAAGAGGATTTCTATCAATTTTGGTCGCCGTGGCTGTCTCTGGATGTTCTCAAATTACAAACATAGGCAAGAAAGAACAAAACCCTCCTGCTCAAAAAGAAACACCAAAACCTGAAAAAAAAGGTATATTGAGTAGAATTAATATCTTTAATAGAGATTCAAACGCATCCACTTTGGTCGACACCGATGGCGATGGAATGGTGGATTCTAAAGATTACGCACCATGGGATCCCGATGTCCAAAGAAGATCTGATGTATCCAATGTAGAAAGCGTTTCATCATCAGCACCAGAACCCGAACCAGAACCCGAACCAGAACCCGAACCCGAACCAGAACCAGCACCAGAATCTCCTCCTTCTACCAAAAATTTACCCGAACTCGAAGTGGCAAATTTGGTATCTTCCCTAGGTTCCATTTCTGATGTCACAAACAATAAATTGACCAGTTCTAAAGCTGGAGATTCCATTCTAATAGCGTTCAAATATCGTGCATTGGTTCATCCCTCCGGGAAATATAAAGTTCTAGAACAAGTTACTCTCACTGACAAGTCAACTTCCACTGAGGTGGCACGAAAATCAAAAGTTTCAGAAAATACCGGTTCACCTGGGTCTATACAAGTCATTGTACATGCCATTCGTTTTCCAACTAGTTCTCTCTCTCCTGGTACTTATAATGCAAAAGTCATCCTTCGCGACGAGATAGATCAGAAAGTTTCCAACGCTGTAAATGTTGAATTTTCTTTAACTTGATCTCTCCTTTTCAATTTTATTTATTCTTTTGATCGGTGGCACTATAGAAAAAACCTAGAGTGGGGCCGCTGAGATTCGAACTCAGGTCCGACGACCCCCAGCCGCCGAGGATACCAAACTACCCCACGGCCCCTTGGAACAATTGTAGACTCGTTTGAGCATTAAGTTCTTCGAATCTTTGCCATCTAAACTAATACGCGTTCCAATTCTACTACCTTTCCTTTATTAGCATCTATCTCCCCAACATACTCTCCAAGACAAATAACCGAACCTTTCTCTGTGAAACAAGCCACCCTCGTACCTTTTTCCACCATTTCTTCCTCTATAGAAATCACTCCAGGTGCATATACTGGGGCTCCCCTTGCCACTTGCACCGCGGCAGTCTCAGAAATTATTACCCTAGGTATCCCCACCAACACATCTTCTCCTGGGTGTATTATTTCTCTTATTGGCCTTTCATCTCCTTCTTGTTTCCAGATTTCAATCGCATCAACTAATTCATATAATTTTATTAAATTTCTATCATCAAATGGATCACTCTTCACCCGTCTGAGATCTCCCATGTGCGCTCCGTACCCCAAAACCAAACCTATATCGTGACATAGTTTTCTAATATACGTTCCACTTTCACATTCCACTCTGAGAAGTGCTCTCCTTTCTTCAATTTCAATTAACTCTATGTCATATATTTCTCGAATTCTCATCTTTCTAGAAACTGCACTTTTTTTGGGAGGCTTCTGATAAATTTTACCTTTGAATTCCTCTAAAACTTTATTTAGTCTATTTTCATCTTCCCCACTCTTGTGCAATTCTAAAATTACCATGTACTCTTTCCCACTAACTAGTAATTTTGACAATCTAGTCGCATCCCCTAATAAAATTGGTAGGCATCCTGTCACTTTTGGATCCAATGTCCCTGTATGGGCTGCTTTATTGACCTTTACTATTTCTCTAACCCATGCAGAAACTTGATGAGCAGATGGGCCCATTGGCTTATCTATATTTACTACTCCAAATGAAAGTAATTCGGGTATACTTCTGTTATCGGGGGGTCCTCTAAGTCTCATCACTATGCCTTTTGATAAATGCCATCACTTTTTCTACCACTTGATCTGCATTTTCTTCTGATGTATCTACTACCAAATCATATATAGACAGATCCGAAAAATCAATCCCATAATACTCTTGATAACGATGCCTCTCCGATGCTTCCCTCTCCATTGTGTCCTTTAGAATTTGATTTATCTCTTCTCTCTCTCTATTTGCAATCCTTTCTGCACGCACGCCAATATCTGCGTCAAGCCACAATCTTATGTCTGCCTTTTCGCCTGCCATCCACCCTGCCAATCTCGACTCTATCACTGCATTTTCTCTTGTTTTTGCAATTTGCCTTATATTTTCATCCAATTCTCTATCTATTGAATCATCATTTTCTGCAATTTTATTTAACTCTCCCACTGATATCCCCCGATCATTTGCTATTTGTCTAAAAACAGTCCCTCCGCTTATGTATTCTAATTCCAATCTAACCGCTATCTCCCTTGCAACAGTACTCTTACAACTGCCAGGTGGACCTGAAACGGTTAACAGCATGTGAATCCATTCGACCTTCCTAATTAAAAAGAACTCCCTTCTACGCTGGACTTGTTCTGATATTCAATGCTTTTCTGATCACTTGAGTAAATGCCATTGAAGACATGAAATACCATACAATCCATATTTGAATCGGTCCTATCAATCCATCTGTCCACCCCATCTCCCCTCCAAATGGAACTATTATTGTCAGTTCATTTGAGTCTATATTGCCACTTAGGATTTTCCAATAAATCCACAAAAATACTGGTATTGTGAATACCATTATCCACACCATTGGGCGAAATTGCATTTTGAACATTCCCATTTGATCTCCCATAGCTGCCATTTGCTCTTCTCGCAATTTTTCCATTTCTTCTTTATCCCCTCTTTTTTGAGCTTCCTTTTGACGCTGTTGCAATTCTTTCATTTCAATTTGATACTCTCCCATTTTTTCCATATCCATTAGATTGGCTTGAAGCAAGGTGGAATATAAACCGGTAAACAATGCTAATATCATTATTACAAGATAAAACGGAAGCACCGCATCCGCTGGACCTATCAGTAAATCTACTCCTCTCCCAATCAATTCTCTAACTCCTGCAAACGAATACCCTGCAAACAAACTTATTGCAAAAATAGCAGCACCTTTGTCCCACTTAGTCCATTTAACCTCTCCCCCTGAATTTTTCTTCGATTTCTTTAACCCTGGTTTATCAAATTTTTCTATTGTCTCTTTTATCGTACTAACGTCCGAAACCTGGAACCCTGTATCTCCCTCTTTCAATATTCCCGTTTCTATAAGCCTTCCCCAATGGCCACTAGTTATCTCTCCTTTAACATCTGCCCAGTCCACTTCTATTTTTCCATCCTCGCTTTTTTCTAGAACAACTTTAATAGAATCTACAATACCTGCATCTCTCATGACCAATCCCGCCACTCTTCTTTCAATTCTTGCCATTATTTCCCATCTCCCATTTCCAGAATATTTCTGATATCTTCCCAAACGTCATCTGGGTTATTTCTACCTTCTATCCTTACAAAACCTTCTCGATTATTGTAATATTCTAAAACTGGCTTAGTATGTTCTGAAAACACCTTCAGCCGATTCAAAATAGTTCCAGCTTCATCATCCGACCTTTGAATCAGTTTATTTCCACATAAATCACATTCTCCATCTAATCTTGGGGGGTGAAACTCAATGTGATAATTCTCACCACACTCAGAGCAAACACGCCTTCCAGAAAGGCGCTTTATCAACTCTTCTTCTGCCACATCTAGATACATTATATTACTGATCTCCGTAATGGTACTCAAATATTCTGCTTGTTCCTTATTACGAGGGTATCCATCTAACACAAAACCCTCTACTTTCCCTATTTCAACTTCTACAATCTCATTCACTATTGCATCTGGGACCAATTCCCCCCTGTCAATGAAACTTCCTGGAGTTCCTTGCTCCGTTTCTAACTCCCTGTTTATTCTTAATGCGCCCCCTGTTGTTATATGTTCAATTCCAAAATATTCTGCTATCAAGCCCCCTTGAGTACCTTTTCCAGCACCCGGGGGCCCAAGAAGTACGATTTTGGGTAGTTCCATGCATCTCCTTTTTGCGGCGAACCTTAATATGTCTACAGAAAAGTTTCTCTTCTTTTTAATAACCAGAATCTTGAAATATACTGGACAATTCCTCCTATGTTGAGATATGTCATCTGACTATACATTAACTCAAAAAGCCATCGCAGAATTTCTTGGAACATTTTCCATCCTATTCTTCGGTGTTGGTTCCGTCATAATTGAATTTCTAACCGTGCCTAAAGCTGGATATGATTCAGTAGAATATGGCACATATGTGCTAAATGGATTGGGACACGGTGCACTCGGGTGGACTGGAATTGCAGTTGCTCATCTATTCGCAGTTGGTATTCCGATTTACCTCTTCGGACGTGTATCCGGGGCCCATCTAAACCCTGCCGTAACAATTGCACTTTTGGTCACCAAAAGAATAGAATCGAAAGCAAGTGCTGTCTATATCGTATCCCAAATTCTCGGAGCAACTATTGCAGGAATAGCTTTTGTCCTAGTACGTGGAACGGTAGCTGCCACTATCGGAGGTATGGGTGCCACAGCCCCCTTCCCCGGTGTAACGGTGGGCCAAGCATTTCTAGTCGAGTTTATTATAACCTTCTTTTTAATGTTCGGTATCATGGCATTCGCAGTTGATTCTCGAGCACCAGAAAATTTTGCTGGTTTTGGAATAGCTTCCATAATCGCCATGGGTGTATTCGCGACAGGAAATATATCTGGGGCTTCATTTAACCCTGCTAGATCTCTTGGACCTTATATAGTCAACACAATATACGGTGGACCAGATCTTTGGGGTGTGGCCTGGATCTATATGATTGCACCTGTACTCGGGGCAGTTGTAGCCGTATACTTCTACGATCGAATCTTTTTGAATTCCAAGTAAAATTATTTATATTTTCTTATCTTTAATTGCTTGCCAAACAATTTCATCTGTTACTGGCATATCTATAGCTTTTACCCCCCATGGCTGTAGGGCATCAATAACTGCATTTACTATTGCAGGAGGTGCTGCAATCGCCCCAGATTCCCCTGCCCCTTTCGAACCCAACGGATTATGTGGACAAGGGGTCACTGTCGATCCCAATTCTATATCTGGTATATGAAATGATCTTGGAAGTGCATAATCTTGTAATGTTCCTGTAAGTAGATTCCCTGTGCTATCATAAACGGTTTTTTCATATAAAGCCTGTCCAATTCCTTGAACAATGCCCCCATGCAATTGTCCCTCAACAAGCAACGGGTTAATTTGGATTCCACAATCGTCAACTGCAACATACCGTTGCAATTCAATCTCCCCTGATTCTGCATCCACTTCCACTACCGCAATATGGGTGCCAAATGAATATGCATTACTTTTTGGGTCATACAAATCTTCGGCATATAGTCCTTTCTCTATCTCTTCTGGCATTTCTTCCTCCCTATGCGACATTTTGGCCACCTCTTCTATCCTCACCGAACTATCTCTTGACCCTCTTACAAAGAAATCTCCCGCTTCAAAATCAATATCTTCTATTGGCGCTTCAAAATACCACGAAGCAATATTCTTGCCCTTTTCAATTAATATCTCTGCACATCTGACTAGTGAACTTGCACCAACTGCAATGCTCCTGCTACCAAAAGTTCCCACTCCATGGTCCAATGCATCTGAATCCCCTTCATATACTTTTATCTCTTCCATAGGTATCCCTAGCTTATCAGATAAAATCTGACGAAATGATGTTTTATGTCCCTGACCATGGTCTGCAGTGCCACAATAAACTCTTATGTTTCCATCTTCTCCAAATATGATTTTCCCACTTTCTGGAACAGATGGACCGGTCCCTGTATTCTCTACAAAGGTGGACAAACCAATTCCAATATATTTTCCTTCTTTTCTCAATTCATTCTGTAAATTTCTAGTCCCCTTGTAATCAACCATCTGCAAAGCTTTGTCGAGAGCGAGTTCATAATTTCCACTATCATATGTCATTCCAACTGCAGTTTCATATGGGAATGCACTGGAAGGGATCAAATTTTTGCGTCTAAATTCAACAGGATCCTCTCCCATTTCGCGCGCGGCATAATCTACGAGTCTTTCAACAGCATAGATCGATTCTGGCCTTCCGGCCCCTCTGTACGGCCCAATAGGTGCTGTATTTGTAAAAACTCCCTTCACGTGCCCATATATGAATGGGATTTGGTAGGCACCAGAAGATAGGTGCTTAAAATTCGATGCAGGAGTTTTTCCCCACACAAGGTATGCTCCTATGTCAAATACAACCTCAAATTTTACCGCCTTTATTTTTCTATCCTCTCCGACTGCTATCTTCCCATTCACAAAAAATCCCCTTCCATGATGATCCGAGTGATGTACTTCTGATCTTCTCCCTGTCCATTTTACTGGGCGTTTCAATTGAATAGAACACCAAGCCACTAGCGGACTCTCCACATATGGGGACCCGCCTTTGCTCCCAAACCCACCTCCTACATCCGGCGCAATTACTCTAATGCGTTCTTCCGTTAAACCTAGGGCAGTAGATATGTTTTTCCGAATACCATGGGGGGTTTGAGTAGAGATATTTAGTGTGACTCTGCCCGTATCTTCACTATATTCTGCAATTACACTCCGAGGTTCCATAGCGTCTGGGTGTAATTTTTGATTCACCGTGTATAGTTCAAATACATATTCTGCCTCCTCAAACGCTTGTTGTGTGCCCTCTTTGTTTCCATATTCCCAGTCCAATCCTACATTATTCTCACCTTCTTCTATGTTGACTATGGGGGCATTTTCTGCCATCGAAGTCCACACATCACCACTACTATCTAATCTTTCATATTTCACTATGATCAATGAAAGTACTTCATGTGCTACATATCGATCATCTGCAATGACAATTGCAATTGGTTCTCCTGTGTATCGGACATATTCTCGAGCCAAGATCGAAAATTTACTATCTTTTTGTCCCTCAAACGCCCCCTTTATATGGAACATTCCTGGTATTTGAGCATTATCCAAATCTTCACTAGTATAAATGGCAACAACACCATCTACTCTTCTTGCTTCTTCTACATTTATAGACACTATTTTTGCATGTGCATGTTGACTCCTCAGAATCGCTGCATAGAGTAGTCCATCTGGACTAAAATCATCTGTGTATCTCCCTTCCCCTTTTATCAGTGGAATGTCTTCGAATCTTGGTATTTCAGCTCCTAAAAATTTCGAATTTGTCATTACATACGAATTGTCCCACTCCCCGTTAAACGTTACTGGACTTGATTATGGATTGAACAATAATATTTCATCTGGCCTCCGTACTCATAGGGTTCGTCATAGCATTGGGACTTTGCTCCGAATCTATACCCATCATCGGCCAATTTACACATATGCATTCTTACTTTGAAAACCCATTGAATTTAGGACATTCCTCCGAGAAACCTAAATCCAAGCCGCCCATATTATACTTATGTCAGATTTTTCCCCCACTTTGGATCCTCTTTTTGACAATATAGTCAGTATGTGTCGAGCGACAATAGGTGACCACCTTCGTTCTATAACTTATTTCAACGAATCCAAATATACTCAAATATATTTGCGATTCGATCTAGATCAAGATGCAGATCTTGCGGGGTTCACCGATCTAGAATCCCGTGGACTGGCAGGTGCTCCTATTGCATATCGTGGCTCCGAATTGGGGAATTATCTCTATACCATACGGGCTTTCGAATCTGGATATTTACTACGTGTATTGAAAGGTGACCATGGCGTCTTCATAACAACAGATAATATCACACTACAGGATTTTTCAGAAGCTTACTCTGCAATTAACAAAATTTTAAGCTAATTTTCCTTTTCTCGTTGCCATAGAAAAATTCATGTCCGACCTGAACGTTTCGTAAACAATGACTATTGAAACAACCGTAGAATTGGAGGGTCATATTATCGATTCTGGCATTATGCAACGTGCATTTGGAATCATAATGGATATGGGCGGAATTTTCCATGTTGAACAATTCGATGTCGGAACACACAAAAATGAGACTACTTATTGCCGCATGGTAGTTTCTGCACCATCCGAAGAATTACTATTGCCAATCTTGCATGAACTCCATCAAAATGGTGCTACCATAACCGAACCCACTGATGCCGTTCTAGAACCTGCCCCTTCTTCCAGAGTAGTCCCCCGTGGATTTTACAGCACGACGCACCATCCTACTGATATACTCTATGAAGGAAATTGGATTCCTGTGGAAAATATAGAAATGGACACTGCAATCGTCTTCGATCCTGTGTCTAAAACAGCATCCACCAAAGTACTTACTTCCGTAGAAGAAGAAGATTTGATAGTTACCGGTGAAGCAGGAATTCGAGTACGGCCTCCGTCTAGACCTCGGGATTCTTCTAGTGGGCCATTTGGATTCATGCAAGGCGGTGTATCTTCTGAGCGCCCCTCTGAATCTTTAATCAAGAAAATAGCCGAAACAATCAAAGCTATAAAAGAACAAAATGGAAAAGTCCTTGTGGTGCCTGGCCCCGCAGTGATACACTCTGGGGCAGGAGACGATTTATCCAGGTTAGTGCATTCCGGCTACGTTGATATGATCTCTGCCGGAAATGGATTTGCTGTCCATGATATTGAAAGAAATCTCTATGGCACCTCACTCGGTATGAATATAACAACCCTAGCTCACCCTCGGAAAGGGCACAAACATCATATCTATACTATCTCTGAAATAGTTCGGGCAGGATCTATTAAATCTGCAGTTGAACAAAAGATAATCACAGGGGGAGTTATGTACGAATGCATAGTCAATAATATTCCCTATGTCCTAGCCGGTTCAATTCGTGATGATGGTCCTCTCCCTGATACTATAACTGACACAATCAAAGCTCAAAATGCCATCAGGGCACAAACACAAAAAGCAGATTTGGTCCTCATGCTTTCAACTTTACTACACTCAGTTGCTGTTGGAAATTGCCTCCCTTCCACAACACCAACCGTTTGCGTTGATATAAACCCTGCAACAGTAACTCAACTCCTCGATCGTGGCTCTTCCCACGCCATTGGTGTCGTTACCGATGTCGGTATGTTCATACCCCGACTTGCACAGGCATTACTAGACGAGTAATCTTGCCTCCCTTCTATTTGACTTTACTCACTCTCTCTCGAGCCGCAGCAACAACCAATGGGAATGTAATTGTAGCATCTGCATAAACAGTCGTATTTTTTGCACTTTTTTCAAGTTTACCCCACGATCTCGCCTCATCTAGAGATGCCCCCGAAAGCCCACCTAAATGTTCAGAATCTCCTGTCAATTGTACAGCATAATCATATGCACGAGGAGTCAATAACATGGCTTGTAATATATAGTTCTTCGGCAATCCACCTCCTACTATCATTGCACCCCTTTTTTTTGCATCATGTGCAATGTCATTAATTTCTGTCATATCTGAAATGGCATTCAGTGAAAACGATGAAATTTGTGAATGCATCCACGCTTGTAATCCTAATATGGAATCTTGTATACCTGGACAATATATTGGAATTCCACATTCATAAGCCATAGCAGCAATCCCCCCTTCCCCCTCTTGTAAGTTGGCACGTCCTAATTCTTCCGTAAATTCTCTAATTGAAATTTCTTTTTCTAATCGTGGGAATAAATTGGATCTGAGATGGTCTTCTAAAATAGAAAAACTTTCTTGTGGTAAATATACATCATATATTCTATCAACTTCTTCATCTCTTAATTTTTCGTCATGATTTCTGATTTCATTTTTATTTCTATCCTTTCTTGGAATGGATACTCCATGATGATGCCTGCAACCTAGTGCTTCTATAGTATCATGAGTTAATGTCGCCCCTGTGGTGACCAATACATCTACATATCCATCTTGTATCAATTCAGTTATTATGTTTCTCATTCCCGCTGGTACCATTGCCCCTGCTATACTCAAAAAATTCGTAACATCTTCATTTCCTATCATTTCTGTATATATGTCTACAGCTTCCGATAGTGCATTTGCAGCAAAACCTGCATTAGCATACTCCTTCATCAATTCAGAGACTGTCATTCGATCCCCTATCTTAATCTGATCTATTGGATCATGTTTGAATTTTTTCCCATTTTTTAATTCCTCCGAAATATCTTTATTCATAATTCTATAACCCCGTGGGACGAGAGATATATGTAGTTTTTATTCCCCAATCTGAAACAACTTCACTAAGGGAAATAACACCAAAAGTCTCCGTCGCATAGTGGCCTGCCAATATCACATTCATATTTTCTTCCTTTGCTTCATGGTATATTCTGGCCTTTCCTTCTCCTGTAATGAACACATCTAATTTTCTTTCAACAGCCTCACCCAACCAATCTCCACCTGCTCCTGTAACAATCCCAATTTTCCCGATCTTTTCCGATCCAAATTTTAATAATTTCACACTTCCATCTCCTGTATCCAATTCACCTGCCAACAAAGATCTTAGCCTCTCTGGAGTATATGGATTTTTTACCTCTCCTGCTATTCCAATGAATTCGCCCTTCAATTTCCCAAATGGTTCCCTTCCCTCTAGTTCTAATATATCTGCGAGGCCCGCAGCATTTCCAAATTCTTGATGGGCATCCAATGGAAGATGAGAGACATACAACGATATATCTGCATCAATGAGTGCTTTTATTCTGTTATATTCGCCCCCGGTAATTCTGTTCATCTCTCCCCATGCTATTCCGTGATGTACTACTAACATATTTGCACCAATATCTGCAGCATCTTGTATGGTTTCCATAGATGTGTCTTCTGCAAATGCAATATGATTAACTGCCCCTTCATTAGATCCAATTTGAAGCCCGTTCGAACTAGAATCTATCCCTTCAAATTTTTCAGTATATAGTAGCCCATCGAGACGTTCTACAATTTCTTTTGTTTTCATTTTATATGTATGTTCATTCCTATTGTAATAATGATTCCCCTGTCATCTCCAATGGTTTTTTTATCCCTAGTAGATCAAGTATAGTCGGCGATACATCTGATAAACCTCCTCCCATCCTGATCCCCTTTCCATTTGTGTTTTCTTCTAGTCCTATGTAGATTATAGGCGCTGGATTAAATGTATGACTTGTAATGGGGTTTCCCTCCGTTCCCATCTCTTCTGCATTTCCATGATCTGCAATTATTATGATTTCCGATTTTCTTTTTTTGAGAAATTTTACCAATATGCCCAATTCTTCATCCACTACTTCCACCGATTTAACCGCAGCATTAAATATCCCTGTATGCCCTACCATATCTGGATTTGCGTAGTTAAGAATTAGTACATCAGGATCTTTTTCTTCAATAATTTTTATAGCCATTTCTGTCACTTTTTTGGCATTCATTTCTGGCTGCTCATCATAGGTAGGAACTTTGGGACTTGGAATCATCTTTCTAATCTCGCCTTTCCATGCTCTCTCTCTGCCTCCATTGAGAAAATATGTCACATGGGCATATTTTTCAGTCTCTGCAATCCTCAACTGAGTAAATCCATTTTTTGATAAAATCTCTCCTATCGTATTTTGGGGTTTGACAGTAGAGAAAACCACTGGAAAATTATAATTTTCATCATAATCCGACATGGTCAAAATCATTTTTTCAGATCCTTCTCCTGAAAAATCTCTCTTTATTGTCTCATTGCACATAGAGACTATTTGCCGCATACGATCTGCACGAAAATTGACCATGAATATGATATCTCCCTTTTCGAATCTGTGCCCCCCGTCTATTACTGTGGGTTTGATAAATTCATCAGTCTCACCACGCGAATACGCAGATTCAATAGCTGCAAAACTAGAATCAAAATTGCATTCTGATCTACCTTTCAAAATCGCTTCATGGGCTTGAAAAGTTCTTTCTGTATTTCCATCCCTGTCCATTGCATAGTATCTCCCTGTGGTTGTAGAAATTCTCCCATTTCTGTACTTGTCAATTACATTTTCGATCCTAGATATATATTGGGCAGAACTTTTCGGTGGCGTATCCCTGCCGTCTGTAATTACGTGCGTTGCAATTTCCACCCCTTCATTTGAAGCCATTTCTATTATCTTGTGCATGTGGGTATCATCAGCATGCACTCCCGCATCGCTTAACAATCCTATCATATGAATCTTATTCCCTGAGGTTTTTGCTTTTTCAAAGGCGGCTTTTAATACCCCATTACGAAAAAAAGATCCATCTTCGATTGATTTGTTAATCCGAGTGTGTTCTTGTTCTATGATCCTCCCTGCTCCTATGGTCAAATGACCAACTTTTGAATTTCCAACACCACCTTTTGGAAGACCAACAAATCTACCACCAGTTTGTAGGGTTCCATATGCATTATCTGCACACAATCGATCAAATATGGGGGTATTTGCAGCTTTGATTGCATTCCCTTCTTTCACATCCGAAATTCCCCACCCATCTAAGATGATTAAAGCAACTTTCATGATCATAACAGGTTCTGGGTACACAACTATTCTTCGCTATAAATTGCTATCATTTTTTAATCCTCGGAGTATTATTTAACCACACGTGACACTTCCTGCTAATCTCCCTTCTCGATTAACCCATTTTCTTAACTCTTTGCCGACCATGGAGCATTATTCTGATAGGGGAAATCACTCTGCAACCTTTGTCTGGAACAATCTCAACCATCTGGAAGATCATAATAAACAGGTCATTCTCGAACCCATTGCTTCTGATCTTTATATAAACACTTTCCCGATTAGGAGTGCATCGTCTTTCTCCTCTTCATTTCCTACTCAAAACGCGGTAGATTCTGGAACACTCTATCTACCTTTTACAAATGGAATGTCATTGGCATATTCTCGAGCTGTCATGGCAACAGAACCCTCTGATAGAAATCTTCATAGTTCGGATACAATCACCATGTGTTATCACTCACCCGATCCGTTGGCGCCAGATCTTTCTAGAGACCAATCAGATGTAGGGGAATCTCTTGGAAATTCTATTATAATGGCAACGATCCCAGATCTCCCCGAAGAGGAAGCTTTGTATGAAACCGCACTTTATTTGTCTGAAGGGAATCACGCACTAAAACTAGCCAATCATGTCAAAGATATACTAGTTCTAGACGGTCCCATTTTCCCAGTAGGTCTACTAGCCTGGTATCAGGGAAAACCAAATTTAAAAAATTTATTATCGATGGATGGTCCTTCTAGACGTGCATTAAAAGCCTACATAGATTTAATCGATTTTTTCGTTAATTCTGCAATTAACACCGAAAGTGAATCTCCCCCTCTCATAGGGTTTGTAAAAAACCCCCGTGGCACGACTATCAAATCCACTTTTGACCATTCATCTAACCAAACAGAATCTTTCATTTGGCCCCATGATTCTTCCTTTTTCAAATATATATTGAGATCCCATCTACTTTCTACAGGAAGTGAAAACCTAACTACAAATGATGCCAATTTGGCTTATACAAATTGGTTTATTTCCAAAAGTAGGATTGCACTACAGTTTGAAGACTTTCTAACCGATATGGATCTCGGGATAACAAACCCAAAAAATCCTCTGTACGATCTAACGTTCTTTATGATATATGATCCAAGATCTGATCTCATCTACCGAGTTGAATCTCCCTATGTATTCACTCAATCTCCTAATATGCGTAAAAAAATTGAAAATTATGTATTGAAAGAGATGGCAATATACAATGGTCCCCCTCGTGTAATCAATAAAGCCGATCACCTAGCCCATATGTCCAATTCCGAAAAAGAAAATATTGGAAACTTGTTGGCTTCTTCTTTCCACACCCGAATCGACATAAACTACAATTCCCTCCGTTGGCATAGTATGGATCAACTCCGAAATTTGTAACTATTATATCTTTGAAAAACATATGGTACAATTAGAATGAATGGAGAATCTCTTTTTGAAGATGAAATAGTTGGCCTTTTGACTTCCACTAGTAGGGGATTATCCATAGGGACCGATCCCAAATCAAATTCACTCCATGCACTTATTACTATAGATCAAAGATCCAATTTCCGCTTGGAAGAATATCTGCGAATTCCTCTCTTTAATAAGGAAGGAACCTTGGATGAAAATCTTCTCTGTAAAATCACTGAACTTGCATATTACAATGAATTCCCACACGAATTTAGTACTTATGACGTGTCGAATCTCTTGGCCGAGGAAATGATTAATCAAAGTGACAGGATAATTCAAGAAATTGATTATAATTTTGTCGCGACATTGCAACCTCTATCTCTCATCAATAATGGACAAAGAGGTCCTCCAAATAGACTTCCTCCCCCCGCATCTAAAGTTTATAAAGCTGACAAAGATACAATAAAGATTGGACTTAAACTTTCTCAAAATTTACATGATATCTTCATTGGATATCTTACCCGATCACCACCAGGACAGAAAATTTCATACCTACTCAAAGACCGAACAACAGATCCTCTTCTTTTTACACATGTACTCGTAGCAGGCGGCACGGGATCTGGGAAAACACAAACGACTAAAAATATACTTCGTCAGTGCTTGGGGGATCAAAGAACTTACAATATTGACGGATCCAATAAAAAACTGGCCATTGTTCAATTCGATCCTCAAGATGAATATGCTCAAATGTTCCACGATCCCAAAAATATCACTGAAGAGGAGCAACTAAATTATGAAAACAATAAAATCCTATTTGGTAAACACGAAGCAACCCGTGTATTTGTCCCAACTATCAAAAATACACAGTACACTTCTGAATATCACGATGCAGAAACTACTTCTTTCACCATTCCCTTTTCCCTCGTCGAACAGAACCCTTGGCTCATAGCACGAGGCGATCTCAACGAACTTCAAATGGTGGCTTTAACTGATATATTATTGCCCAATTTTTTCCATAGTACGACCGAAAGGGAGTGTACCTATTCTAATTTCTTGACGTACCTAGCTGAAAATGAAGATGAATATACTAATGGCAAGTCTAATAAAACAAACATAGCTACTGGGACTTTCAGCGCCATCAAACGGAAAGTAAATGGTTTTTCAAATGTCTTTTTTGATGGAACAGAAAGTGGATATTCTCCTCCTATAACCGATTTAATCAACGATTTTGTAAAACCCGGACAATTATCTGTAGTGCCCATCTCTCATATTAACAACCACCGGGATTCAACTTTCGTAGTATTGGCACTTTCTAGTCTATTGATAGACGAAAAAATTACTAGCTCTCCAGAATACGAACGCATTAAACAAACACCTTTGATACTCTCTATGGACGAAGCACATAATTTCTTATCTAAAGGCCACACCGAAATTGGGCAAGAAGACGTCCTAATTCAGAAATTTATTCACGCTGCAAAACAAGGTAGGAAAGAAAAATTAGGACTTTTCTTAGTCACTCAAGACCCCCATGACATAGCTGGGGATATTCTCACCCAAATCGGTACTAAAATCATCTTAAATCTAAGCGATGATTCTGCGATCAAATCATTAAATCTACCTTCTGATCTAAAATGGAAAATACCCAATCTAACCGTGGGGAACATGGTTGTTCATTCTCCTTCTTATACATTCCCTTCGGAAGTCACTGGGCTACCTAAATGTCTAGTTCGGCACGAGCATTGAGTACCACAAAAAGCCCAATCGATTTATACCTCCTATTACCATCTATTACTATAACTGTAAGATCTAGTCTAATTATGTATAGTATTGATCTTATTACCAAACTATAAAAAAATCTCATGTCCCAATCCAAATCATCAGATATCTATGTGATACTCCCTGATGGTGCAAAGTTATCAGTCCCTTCTGGGTCAACCATCTCGCACGTTGCACATACAATAGGCCCTGGTCTAGGTAAGGCTGCCATCGCCGGGATAGTAAACGATACCATAGTAGATTTACACAGTCCTGTATCCAATAACGATCAGGTTTCTATTATCACCGAAAAATCAGATCAGTATCTCTATGTTCTCCGCCATTCAGCTGCTCATATTTTCGCCCAAGCCCTCACTCGTCTATACCCCGATGTGAATTTAGCGATAGGACCTCCCATCGAAACTGGTTTTTATTATGATTTTGATGGGGTTCAAATCACCAAAGAAGATCTCCCAATGATTGAATCTGAAATGAAAAAAATCATTAAATCCAATTATGATATCACTCGTGCTGAAATTCCTCATGAAGAAGCCAAAAAATTCTATTCTTCTAATCCTTTCAAACTAGATATCTTACAAAATGAAGCGATTGGAAAAACTGTGTCATTTTATACCCAAGATGATTGGAAAGACCTTTGTAAAGGTCCTCATGTCCCTTCAACAGGAAAGGTAAAGGCAATTCAATTGTTGGATATATCTGCAGCCTACTGGCGTGGCGATTCTAACAATTCAACTCTAACCAGGGTTTATGGAACTGCATTCAAATCCCAATCCGAACTCGATGATTTTCTCCGATTACGAGAACTCGCACAGGAAAGAGATCATCGCAAACTTGGCCAAGAACTTGATTTATTTTCCATTCCAGAAATCACTGGTCCTGGTCTCCCCCTTTTCCATCCCAATGGGGCTCACGTTCTCCGCGAGCTATCTTCTTATGTGGATGATCTGAATATTAAATCAGGATACGAACCCACCGAAACTCCTCATCTATTCAAAACAGAATTGTGGAAACAATCTGGCCACTATGACAACTATCACGATGATATGTTTATTTTTGAAGTTGGAGATGAGGAATTCGGGCTCAAACCCATGAACTGTCCTGGGCATGCTACCATTTTCAATCAACAAAGCAGAAGTTACCGGGATCTCCCAGTTCGATATTTTGAGAATGGAAAAGTCTACCGAAAAGAACAACGAGGCGAATTATCTGGACTCTCTCGGTTGTGGGCATTCACCATAGATGATGGGCATCTGTTCATCCGCCCTGATCAAATCGAGACCGAAGTAAGCAGCGTTCTCAATCTGATTCTTGAAGTACTCCGGACATTTAATTTGGATTTTGAAATTTTCCTAGCTACACGTCCTGAAAAATACGAAGGTAGCTTGGAAATGTGGGAAAAAGCAGAAATTCAACTCAAATCGGTACTTGACAACTCCGATCTCGTCTACACGACAAACGAAGGTGATGGTGCATTTTATGGTCCGAAAATAGATTTCGCATTCAAAGACGCACTAGGTAGATCTTGGGATGGCCCAACAGTACAATTAGATTTCACCATGCCAGAGCGTTTCGATTTGAGTTATGTCGGTACCGATAATAGTGAACACCGCCCTGTCATGATCCACCGGGCATTGTATGGTAGTTATGAACGATTTTTTATGATTTTAATTGAACATTTCAATGGAAAGTTCCCTCTATGGTTGGCACCCCAACAAATACGAATTCTTCCAATAACGAATGAAAATATGAACTACGCCCAAAAAATAGCCGAAGGTCTTTCTCAATTTAGAGTATCTATAGATGATAGAACTTGGACTATTGGAAAGAAAATCAGAGCTGCACATAATGATCGAGTTCCTTATATGTTGATCGTAGGAGAAACTGAAGAAACACAAAATTCGGTTTCAGTCCGCGATCGTAACCAATCAGAAAAATCGGATGTGAATTTATCCGATTTTATAGCACACATCACTGCTGAATATGAGGAAAAAAGACTCGAACCCGATTTTATACAATAATGAGTTTCTATTCCGCTCTTCCGAAATTGTTTTTAGGTATGACCGCGCAAATTTATTATGCCGAAACCTGATTCTTCGTTGAATTCTAAATTTATTTTTGTCACCGGCGGGGTAATGTCGGGATTGGGGAAAGGTGTTACTGCCGCTAGCGTGGGCCGTCTACTTTCGAATGCAGGTTTCACAGTAACTGCAGTTAAAATAGATCCTTATCTCAATGTTGATGCGGGTACTATGAACCCATATCAACATGGAGAAGTGTATGTTCTCAAAGATGGGGCGGAGGTAGATCTAGATCTTGGCAACTACGAACGATTTCTTGGGATAGAGATGACTAGTGACCATAATATTACCACTGGTAAAGTATACCAGCATGTAATTAATCAAGAAAGAACTGGGGATTATTTGGGCAAAACAGTTCAGATAATTCCTCACATAACCGACGACATTAAACGACGTATTCGAGCCGTCGCAGAAGGACATGATGTTTGCATAGTAGAAGTCGGCGGAACCGTCGGAGATATTGAGAGTATGCCATTCTTAGAAGCGCTCCGCCAACTATCTCATGAAGAATCTAACAATTGTGTTTTATTCTTGCATGTCACATTAATTCCCCATTCTAAAAATGAAGAACCCAAAACAAAACCAACTCAGCACTCTGTAAAAGAACTACGATCTATTGGTATCCAACCAGATTTGATCGTCGGAAGATCTGCTACATCCCTTGACGACGAAGTACGTCAAAAAATAGCCCTATTTTGCGATGTCCCCGCCGAAGCTGTATTTTCTAACCCCGATCTTGAAGATATCTATCACTTACCCATGTCTTTGGAAGAGGAAGCACTTGATGAATATGTCATGGAACGATTAAATTTACTTGAAAATTCACTTCCCATTCCCGATCGAGATACTACTTGGCGCCAATCAGTAACTGCTCCAAAAAATGAAGAAGTCAATATAGCGTTAGTAGGAAAATATGGATTGGAAGATGCTTATATATCAGTTTACGAAGCTCTCAAACACGCAGGAATCTCCCATGGAGTCCAAGTCAATACACTTTGGGTCCAATCAGAAATACTCGACGATGGTGATACCTCTTTCTTATCCAAACTAGAGCTAGATGGGATTGTAATTCCAGGTGGCTTTGGGTCCCGGGGGACTCCTGGAAAGATAAATGCAATTCGCTACGCAAGAGAGTCAGGCGTTCCTTACCTTGGCCTTTGCTTGGGATTTCAATTAGCAGTTGTAGAATATGCCCGAAACGTATTGAATCTTAAAGATGCTCATTCTTCTGAGATCCATCCTGAAACATCTAATCCTGTAATCGATTTATTACCCGATCAACATGACATCGATGAATTAGGTGGTACTATGCGACTTGGAGAACTCGAAACGCATATTCAAGAAAATAGCCTCGCCCATTCTTTGTATGGTTCCAATAGCTGCTTAGAAAGGCATCGACATCGATACGAGGTAAATCCAAATTATATCGATTCACTTGAAGAATTTGGATTAAAATTTACCGGAAAGTCTGGTCCTAGAATGGAGATCTTGGAGGTCCCTGGGCACCCGTATTTCTTTGGAACTCAATTCCATCCTGAATTTACCTCCCGACCTACTAATCCAAGCCCTCCTTTTCTAGGTCTGGTCCATGCTGCACTCAAGCATTCTTCCACTAAAAACAATAAAAAATGAAAATTCTTTTTTTCGGGCCTGGTGGGATTCTTAAAAATACTTTGGCTAGCCAGGGATATGAAGTCGAAGAAATATCTCTTCAAGAATTCAACCTCTTAGACGCAAACGTTGTCGTCGGATCGGATCTACTGATAATAACCGACACTAGTGACCCTACTGGTGTTCTATTATGCAAGGAATTCCAACCTGATATAAAAACAATTGTATATTCTCAGGATGATTTACCTGATTTTCTACGGCCTCAAATAGATTTTGCATTGGACCCTCGTTTATTCTCTTCTAATATGGTGGCCGAAGAATTATCGAATTTATTTTCTTAAATTTATTTATTTCTTCCCCCTGCGCACTTGTTCAACAGTATGAATACACACGGGTAAAATAATTTTCCCCACTCCCAATTTAACAGCATTCGAACTTCCTGGTAAACAAAATATGGGTGTTTCTTTCGCAATACCTGCCATCGAACGACTTGCAATTGCAAGAGGTCCGATCTCTTCATATGACAAATACCTAAACAGCTCTCCAAATCCCGGAAGTTGTCTATCTATCAATGGTAATACCGCTTCAATTGTCACATCATCTGGAGTAGCACCCGTCCCACCCGTTGTAATAATCAACTCAACATCTTCCCGATCAATTAACTTTCCTATACAACTATTGATTTCTTCATAATCATCTTTTACAACCATTTGCACGACACGTTCGTGCCCTGCAGATTCGATCATATCTGATATTATCTTACCACTTTTATCCGTACTATCTGACCGTGTTGTCGATATGGTGATAATTGCCATTTTCAACCTTGTAAATTCACCAATATGCCCACAACTTGGACCTCCTTCTACCTGTTCAATTTTTTTATTTTTATCCATTATTTTCTATACTCTCATATTATGAAAATCCCTGTACATGGCAATTTCCAGCCATGGACATAAATCCAATTGACGATAGTATTCAGGATTACCTTGCATATCCTCATAATCTACCCATAGTATTCCTGCTATTTCTTCCGAATCTGGATTTGTTTCTATATCTATTAACGTTGCCTCCAAAACCGTACAAACTTCCCATTCTAAGCCTTCATTCATGTAATAACTCTTGTATTCAAATTTATCTGTTACCGATAGATTTTCATATTGACTCGGTCCAACTCCCAACTCAACTTCCAAACGATTTATTGTTGCTTCTATTTGGCTTTCATTTGGTTTAGGATGCGAGGCTACCGTTCCATCCCAGTACCCTCCCCATAATCTTTTAGATGGACTTCTTTGCGCGAGCATTAATCTCCTATCTTCATCAAATAAAAGACATGTAAATGCACGATGGCGTATACCATCTCCTGTATGGGCTTCTAACCTATCTACAATTCCTTGTTCCACATCATTTGAATCAACACTTATGACACTTTGTTTATCCATTTGAGTTTTCTCCTCTTTTGAACTCATATGTATACCAAAGAAGATCGCACTTGATACCTTCTTCGAAATCTCAGGGACTTCTCATTCATTCTATAGAGCTTAACATAAACCCTTATGATGTCCCCTATCTTCTCATCAATATAATGGCTGATGCTTTTCTAGCTCTAGAGACTGGAGATGTGATCCAAGCACGTTCTAGATCTCCTGGTTTGGCACACAGGGAACTCGTTTTTACTACTTCTTACGCTGGATATGAGGAAAGCTTAACTGATCCCTCTTATGAAGAGCAAATTCTAACTTTTGCCTATCCCTTAATCGGAAATTATGGTGTCAATCCAAATAGATTTGAATCCACTCGAATCCACCCCCGTGCTATCATCGCAAGACAACTTACCGATCCCATATCTCAGTGGTTATCCAAGGAATCTATACCTTCGATCGATACATTGGACACTCGTGAACTTGTTATGGCAATTAGGGATCATGGCGCAATGAAATGTGGAATATCTTCTGGTAATGGTGCCACTCCCGAATTAGCACTAAAGGAACTAGAAAAATGTCCTTCCATGGATGACCATTCTGAAATTGGACTTTCTGTCAGTGTGAAAGAACCAATCATCCATTCTGGAACCGGGCCTAATGTCTGTCTGATCGACTGTGGTGTTAAAAAATCCATAATTGATTCATTTTCAAAACGAAATGTGAATTTAACCATCCTGCCGTATGATACTTCTATAGCAACTGTCATTGATCTCAATCCAGATCTTCTCTTCATATCGAATGGGCCTGGGAATCCCGAACACTTTGTGGATGCTATTTCACTTGTAGGTGAATTTGCTGGAAAAATACCAATTGCTGGAATTTGCCTGGGCCAACAAATCATCGCGTTGGCTCTTGGGGGCACTACAGAAAAAATGCGATTCGGTCACCGTGGTGTCAATCAACCTGTCTTGGATATTCAAACAAACAAAGTAGTAATGACTACTCAAAACCATGGATACACAGTCTCCGATCCTGGGGATCTATCAATTTCTCAAATCAATGTGAATGACAATACAATTGAAGGACTAGTAAATATGGATTTATCTATTCTTACAAGACAATATCACCCTGAAGCCCACCCTGGACCTCATGATACTCTCAATTTCTTCGACGATGTTCTTTCTATGATTTAACTCCCCTCGATTACTAGACTTCCTCCTTTCCTTCATTCGTATCGGTGCCTTTATGGGACCTCCTTTCCGATATCTTTTATATGCTTCGGCGGAGTTTCATACAGCTTTCTATTGGATCTCTCGCTATCTTTTCTACAACCTCGTCCGTCCTGGCTGCAGAAGATCCTACATCTTCTCCCTCCCCTCAAACACACATCGTTGCTATGACGGATGGTATGATCTACGACCCTGAAATAATTACCATAGCACCTGGGGATACAGTCAGGTGGCTAAATATAGGGAAAATGGGCCATTCAGTCACCGCATACCAAAATGAATTACCGGATGGGGCTCAGTATTGGGCCTCCGGCGATTTCGCTTCTGAAAATGCAGCAAGAAGTGGATATCCCCTTGGAGATATACCCGGTGGAGAATCCTATTCTTACACTTTTGATATAGAAGGAGAATATGGATATTTCTGTGTACCTCATGAGACCATTCAAATGGTTGGAAAAGTTATAGTTAAAGAAGGTGGAGCATCAACGGATGGTGGCTCTTCAACTGAAGAAAGTTCAACCCAACTAGGTGGAAATCTACCTGGGGGATCTGTAGGAGCTGCTTTCGCAGCAGTTGGAATTATTCTGACCAGTCTTTCAGTTTTTCTAGTTTTTGCAAGTGACCTATACTCCTATATTCTGGGCGACCCCGACACCGGACCTAAAAGCTCTCGAATTGCTGTTTTCTTTGCAGGACTTGGAGGGCTATTGCTGCTGATTCTTATGATAGTAACTTTAATTGGGTCTTGAACTTCTTTCCCACTTAAGAATCTCCCCATCTCTCTTCTCTCCTTTTTCTATCTCCTATTGCTTCTACACAGTTATCTTCTCCTTCTGCCCTAATCGCTTCCACGGCAGCCTCTGCACTTTCACATGTCGAAAAATACGTAATTACCTCTTCCACAGCCATTTCTAATATGTCTTTATCTCTCGAAATTATTATGTCAATTTCCCCATTTTGAATAGATTTTCTTAGATCTTTTTCACCATCGAATTTTCGTATCTCGAAAAATTCTTCTAAATTCTCAATTAATTTCTTCCCCCTTTCACTTTTTGCATCTGGAAATCCTGGGTCATCCAGATCTACTATTGCATTACCTGATGCGGGAATTGGTTTCCCAATAGCAACTTGTGCCTTTCCATAAGATTTCCCAAATGAATCTGCTGTACTCATGATCTCGCCAGTTGATTTCATTTCGGGACCCAGGCGTGGATCTACTCCTGGCAATCGACTAAATGGTAATACGACTTCTTTTACACTTATTTGGTCTGGAATTTGTTCTTTGGCACCTACTTCGTTCAAAGTTTTACCAGCCATCACCTTCGCAGCAACCTTCGCAATTGGAACTCCTGTTGCTTTTGATACAAACGGCACTGTCCGTGACGCTCTTGGGTTTGCCTCTAATACATATATTTCCTCATTTTTCACTGCTAGTTGTATATTTAATAATCCTATTATGTTCAAAGCCAAAGCAATTTCCTCGGTTACCCGGCGAACTTCTTTTAACATACTTTTATCCAAATTTACAGGGGGAATCATGCAAGCAGAATCTCCCGAATGGACTCCTGCAGATTCTACATGTTCCATTATGCCTCCAATAAATACATTCTCACCATCTGAAACGGCATCAACATCCAATTCGATAGCATTAGAAAGAAATTGATCAATCAATACTGCATTATCTGGGCTCACCCTGACTGCTTCTTTTAGATATTTTTTGAGCTCAATATCATCCTCTACTATTTGCATGGCTCTTCCCCCCAATACGTAAGAAGGTCGCATCAACACTGGGTATCCTATTTCATTTGCAAGTGATATCGCTTCGTCCTCACTAGCTGCTTTCCCCCCCACTGGCTGAAGAATGCCCAATCTCTCCATTAAGTCATTAAATCTATCTCTATCTTCTGCTAGATCTATAGATTCAACTGAAGTTCCCATTATCTTGCAATCTAATTTTCTCCTTTCAATTTCCATTTGAAGTGGCCCTGCAATGTTCACTGAAGTTTGCCCTCCGAACTGCAGCATGACACCCATAGATCCAGTTGCTTCGATGACATCGGCAACCTCTTCTGCTGTAATCGGTTCAAAAAATAATCCGTCCGAGGTATCGTAATCTGTGGAAACAGTTTCCGGATTATTATTGACTACATGAGTTTCTATCCCTTCTTCTCTTAACGACTGAATTGCATGAACTGCACAATAATCAAATTCTACACCTTGTCCAATTCGAATAGGCCCTCCTCCTACTACTACTATGCTGTCTATTTCTTGATCTACTCTTAATTCTCCTGCAGCAGCATCCCCTTCATATGGCCCACTAAACCACTCTGGTTTCCTAGAAGAATAGTAATACGGTGTAGTCGCCCTGAACTCTCCTGCGCATGTGTCGACTTGTTTATATGTTCTCCCTGGAACGACTTTTTCTATTAGGTCAACATCCCATTTTTTATCTTTAATTTTATTCCATTCTGATTCAATTGGCAACCACGAACTCTGGACATCTAAATATTTCCCAGATGCCATGGCTTGGATCTCATGATTCGTAAATCCCATAGTGGCCATTTCAACAATCGGATTTTCTATCTCCAATTTCACAGATTTACTAATCCTAGCATACCTTTCCACGTACCATTCATGTATCCCTGTCACTTCTGAAACCTTTTCTATTGAATGTCCTCTATAGAGTGCTTCCAGCATAGCATAGACTCGGTCAGGAGTTGGCTTTTTCAAATATTTATCAATTAACTCTTCATCATCTACCGTATCCCATTCTATAGCTGGTTTGTACTCACTAGATCTCAAAGCTTTCATCAATGATTCTTCAAATGTTCTACCAATTGCCATAGTTTCTCCAGTTGATTTCATGGCAGTAGTCAATTCAAAATCTACCTCTGCAAATTTGTTTTTAGGCCATCGTGGTATCTTGGTAACAATGTAATCTATAGCTGGTTCGAATGCGGCACTAGTTTCTCCTGTAATTTCATTTTTAATTTCGTGTAAACATTTACCAAGTGCGACCTTTGCGGTAACTCTCGCTATTGGATATCCCGTTGCCTTAGAAGCCAAAGCAGAAGATCTTGATACCCTAGGGTTAACTTCTACAATCCGGTATTCTCCCTCTTCTGTGTTATTATCTCTCCATGCAAATTGAATATTACATCCACCCTGGACTCCTAGTTCTCTAATGATTTCTAAAGCTGAATTGCGCATGGCTTGATGGGCCACATCTGGTATAACTTGCGAGGGAGTGACCACCATGGATTCTCCAGTGTGTATTCCCATTGGGTCTATATTTTCCATATTGCAAATAATGATGCACGAATCTGATGCATCACGCATAACTTCATATTCCATTTCAATCCATCCCACTAGAGATTCCGTAATCTGGACCTCTGAATTCCGAGATAATTGCAATCCTCTATGTGCCCATTCAATGAGCGTGTCCATATCTTCAATAATTCCCGATCCACTCCCTCCTAATGTATAGGCAGTTCTCAAAATAACTGGGAGTCCTCCTACCTTTTCAACAGCATTTTTAGTCTCTTCTAAAGTTCTAATTTTCTCCGATTTCGGAACTGGCTGTCCTATTTTTTCCATTCTAGCTCCAAATAGGTCTCTATCTTCTGTAGCATATATGGTATCCAATGGAGTGCCCATAATTTCAACATTATATTTTTCTAACACACCTTTTTCTGCTAACTCTGCTGTGACGTTGAGACCTGTCTGCCCACCCAAACCAGCGATCACACCCTCTGGCCGTTCTTTTCTGATAATTTCCTCGATAATCTCTGCTGTGATTGGTTCGATGTATACTTTATCTGCCATTTCTGGGTCTGTCATAATAGTTGCAGGATTTGAGTTCACCAGAACCACTCTTACTCCTTCTTCCGCTAGTGCACGACACGCTTGGGCACCTGAATAATCAAACTCTGCAGCTTGACCTATTTGGATTGGCCCACTACCTATTAGGAGGACAGTTTTTCCTTTTTTCATTTTCTCTGACCGATTTGTGGTCCAGACCACTAATAAGGTCGACGATATTGAGAGGAATACTTCATATCCCTTCAATTTGCCCTTCAGAATAGTCTTCTGGGTTCAAATCTCTCGTTTCTCGGTATTCTTTTACAAATTCTTTAATATCAAATTGCAACATTTGTTTTTCAAATTCGGCTATTGCATTTTTATCACCCGAGTGACTCATGCCATGTTCCATCATTTCTATTATTAGTTCTATTATTATTTCATGCAGTCTCCATGCATCAAAATCAAAAATCCAGAGCATGGAATAGCCGAGATACCCATCTTCACTAGCATCAAAAAAAACTGTTTCTTCTGGAAAATCTTCCATCACCAATCCCATCAAATGAACCATCCCAAATCCTCCCCATTTATCCGAATCTCTCACTTCTATTAACTCTTCTAGCGACACCACGAGGAATTCTGGTAAAAACCGAGTCAAAGGATTGATATCTGTTACTATTGCATGAGTCTTTCCACATTCACATTTCAATTCTCTCATTCCCAGATCAATTCTGTGTGAATCAATAGATGTCCCACAAGGAAGTAATATAAGATTCATATTTTATCTTTTCATGGCCAATTTTCACGAATATCTTCTTCAATTTCTATCTGATTTTCTTCTCGATTTTCTCCAAGTTTCCATCCCGCTTTCTCAGCTGCATCTGAAATATGTAGATATTCCCACCCCGTTTCTTCTGCCATTTTTTTATCTATCTCTTCCGTACCCACCAACACATGTCGATCCGTATCAAAGTGATGTTTGACACTTTTTAAACTCTCAAATTTACCTTTTGGCCCTGAAAAGAAATCCTGCCTAATTCTTTTTTTCCTTGTATAGTTGGTCACCACATACGTCGGTTCATCCGTGATGACTCCTACATACTTGCTCCACGCACGTGAACCTTCGAATACATCCTTAGGAAATTCTAGCTCCTTTAATGCTGATAGTTCAAATGCAAGAGTCATCGTACCTTGAGATTCGCTCATATTCCTATTTGAACAATTAGACGAAAAACATCTTCGATCTAGCTCGACTACACCTGGTCATTTGATATTTTCTCCAATTCGATTTTTTTATCTAATATAAATGCACTTTGATTAACATTTTCTAACCGATCCATTATTATTTTTTTATATCTACTCTGGGAAGAAACATCCCCGATTAATACTCCTCCAATGAGTCTCCCCCGTTTAAATGCTAAACGGCGCCATTCATTCTCACTATATGTTTTTTCCATATATTTGTCTCCTCTCGTAGGGTGTCCAAATGAAATCATGGGATATTCAAAATGAGTCACGGAATATGATGGGACCCATTCAAATTTTTTACAATTACTTCCATTAACCATATTTTCTCCCGCAACCATCCCTTGCTTTTTCGCACTTCCCCAAGATCCATTCTGCATCTCTTCCCCAACGATAACGTCATGATATCTTGTAATATCTCCTGCTGCATATATCCCCTCAACGCCCGTAAACATATGTTCATCAACGACTATCCCATCTTTGCACTCTACAACAGTATCCTGTAATATTTCTGTATTGTAGTCTAAACCAACGGCAACCCCCACAAAATCTGCCTCGTACCTCTCCCCTTCTGTTGTTACTACTGCACTAACCTCTCCATTTTCCTCCTCAAAACATTCAATGTCTTTGTCAAATACTGGACTCACATTAGTCCTTTCCAACGATCGATGAATTATCTTGCTACCTTCTCTTGAAAGCGCACCCCTCCACCACCTATCTCCTCTCATAATATATTTTGCATTGACCCCTTGGGCTCCACATATTGCTGCTAAATCAATTCCCAACAGACCCGCACCAATTACGATGCCAGAATTAGCTTTTTCCGCATGATTTCTAATTTCAATCGTATCTTTCATAGTCCAAAAATGATGTATTCCCTTGGCACCACTATTTGGGACATCCATCTCCCTTGGGGTGCCCCCCGTCGCAATTAGCAGTTGGTCATATCTTTGCTCTTCTTTACTGTGCAATTTTATAATCTTATCCTCTGCATCAACCCCTATTACTTGGGTAGATAGCCTGAGCTCTATCTCTCGATCCTGATACCAATCTTCATCACGTATTTCCATGGAATTCTGATTTAATTTTCCCTTTGCAAACTCTTTCAATAATATTCTATTATACAGTGGCTTTCCCTCTTCTGTACATATTATAATATCCGAATCAGGGTCTCGCTCTCGAATAGTGGCAGCAGCTGAATCACCTGCAACCCCATTCCCTATAATACAATAAATTTTTGACATTTATCTCACTTCGCTCATTTTTTAATTAATTAAAATGGCACATGCCAAACCTGCCTCTATCGCACCATTTAAACTTCTCTCTGGATACTGGGATTTACTAGCCATTCCTGCATAGTATACGCCATTGCCCACTTTTTCTGAAATGTCGTATGGGATAATTTTATCTAAATATCCCCTCTCGTATATTGGGGCAGTCAGTTGATTCCTTGCGACTTTGAACCAATTAATTTTTGTCCCATCAAATCCCGGAATCATCTCTTCAATTCCCTCTATCCAATATTTCTCAATCTCTTCATCTGACATCTTCCATACTTTATCTTCAAAATCCTGTATGTAACTCACCATGTAGGTCAAATGCTCCCCTCCATACTTTTCCGGTTGTATAAAGTTCGTATGTTCTATAAGGGCACCGAATCTGGATTCGTCTGCTATATTCAACCAATACGTATCTGTTAATCTTTCAGGGTAGCTCATGAGGGCGCAGATGGCACCTTGAAATCGAATAGGGCATTTATACCCTGTAAGCTTCTGCAGAACACTAGGCATTGTGGCCACAACCACAGAATCTACATCTTGTTTCATCTTCCCATCTCCAGTTCTAATTAATATGGATTTCACTTCTCCACCTTCTACAATTATCTCTTCTACAATCGCCCCTGTAATTATATTCTCTTGGCCAATTTCTTCAATGAGTGCATCAACTAGTTCTATAAACCCTCCTCTTATATATCCTAAAATTTCCCCTCTGAAAATATTTCTTTGACCTCTGAATTTTATTCTTCCTAATAACCACGCGGCACTAATTTCATTTTTATATTTACCAAATTTAGCTTCCAATAATGGTGTGATAAATTTATCAAATATGTTATCTGTGGTATGCCCTCGAACAAAATCTTCCACCGGAATGTGTTCGAAATCTTCTAAATTATCATAGGCACCAAATCTAGGTATGATTCTCCTTACATCCAATCCCAATGTTAAGCACGTTAGGCGTATCTTATCATACACCGTCAAATGAGGATATCTTAAAATTTCCAATGGGGTGTCTAGTGGAAAAATTTCTCCTTCTACATAATATGAATTTTTTCCAATTATCCATTCCACTTTTTTTCCTATTCCAATTCTCTCTGCCAATTCTATTATAGTTTCCTCCGATTTCGATAGATGGTGGTAAAACTTTTCAATTGGATCGCCTTGAGTCTCATAAGAGGTAGCTAAACCCCCCATTTCATCTGCTCCTTAAAATATTTTGACTTCATATCCTTCTTGCTGCAGGTAATAAGCAGCAGAAAGCCCTGCAATTCCCCCTCCTATGATCCCAATCATTAGTTCCATTTAGCTTTACAACCGAATGAACTTTCTTGAATTGTACCAGTCACAGCGGTAAGCTTTTTATGCCCCTAGTAAAAAGAGTTACAATGGTTACTGTTCGGGCCCCTGCTACTGTGGCAAATCTTGGCAGCGGATTCGATGTTTTTGGAATTGCACTCCGTCAACCTGCAGACATAATTCATGTTGAAAAAGCCGAGGAAACAACAATTCAGGTAAATGGGATTGGAAGTAATTATATTCCAACTTCTCCGAAAAAGAATACTGCAGGGGTAGTTGCAGAAGAACTAGATGCGCCAGCAACGATTACAATTAATAAAGGTATCCGGCCATCTTCTGGACTTGGCTCATCGGCAGCTAGTGCAGCAGGAACTGCTCTCGCATTAAACGCTTTATATGGACAAGAACTTTCTAGGGAAGAACTTGTATGGATTGCCGCTAAAGGTGAATCGGCTGCATCTGGGGAGCCCCATGCAGATAACGTCGCACCATCACTTCTTGGTGGATTTACTATCGCCACTCCTGATGGTATTACCACTATCGATGCCCATCTTGACATCGTAGTGTGCCTTCCCGAAATCACAGTTTCCACTCGAAATGCTAGAGAAATGCTGCCTAAGTCAGTTGATCTTCATTCCCATGTTCAAACAGTTGGAAATGCAGCAACACTGACCGCAGGTATGACTCAAAATAATCCTGAATTAGTTGGCCGCGGACTCTCTGATTCTGTTGTGACTCCTACTAGGACCAATCTCATATCTGGATATGAATCAGTTCATCAAGCAGCCATGGACGCAGGAGCTACTGGCGTCACGATTGGAGGTTCTGGCCCTACTATGCTAGCTATTCCCAAAAAAGGCAAAAGTCGAGAAGTTGCATCTGCAATGGTGAGTGCATTCCTCGAACAAGGCGTCAATTCCCGTGCATATCAAACTAATATCGGCCCTGGAGCTGAATTATATCTATAACGCCAATCAATTTATATTCAAATACCTCTTCCCTGCAATTTTTTGCTTTCTGGCAGATCTACATTCGCCTCTCCTTTCATTCCCTTTCCAATTCCAGTTGAGATTTTTGCTAGTTCATCTCGTTTATCCCAATTATTCACCGCTTCGACAATTGCATTTGCCATTTTAACTGGATCTTCCGCACCAAATATTCCTGAACCCACAAATATCCCGTCACAACCATGGTACATCATCAACGCCGAATCTGCAGGAGTAGCAATGCCTCCTGCTGCAAAATTTACCACTGGCAAACGGCCCATTTTCGCCGTCTCTTCGACCAATTCTACTGGTGCTCCTATTTTTCTAGCATAGGCTTCCCATTCTTCATGTGCAGCATTTCCTAGCTTGTTAATCTCGCTTGTAATGGCACGTTGGTGTTTTACTGCTTGATTAACATCACCCGTCCCGGCTTCTCCTTTTGTTCTTATCATGGCTGCTCCTTCATTTATGCGTCTCAATGCTTCACCAAGATCTCTAGCACCGCATACAAATGGGGTAGTAAAATCTCTTTTATCAATGTGATATTCACTGTCTGCAGGAGTAAGTACTTCTGATTCATCAATCATATCTACTCCTATTGCCTCCAAAATCTGAGCTTCTGTAGTATGGCCTATTCTGGCCTTTCCCATAACTGGTATTGAAACTTCATCTATTATCGACTTAATAATTTTTGGATCTGCCATTCTAGCCACTCCTCCTTGTTTTCTGATATCAGATGGAACTGCTTCTAGTGCCATTACTGCTACTGCACCCGCATCTTCTGCTATTCTAGCTTGATCCGGATTTACAACATCCATTATCACTCCTCCCTTTTGCATACTAGCAAAACCACGTTTTACAAGCTCTGTTCCCTTCCTCAACTTCTCTAATTCAATAGGCATTCCCATAAACTTCAATGGGCGGCGACACAATTATATCCGTTGTTATAGGCAATTCCAGAACCCAAATATATTTGCTACCATCCATCCTGTTACTTCTCATTGAAAGCAATTCAAATATAATAAAAACTCATGTCATGAATTCTCATCCTTCTACTAATCCAAATGCCTGGTCTCCTCTTCCTCCTCCACTTGAAGAGTTTGCTTTTAGAATTGTTTTTCCAATTATATTCATAAATTTGATCGGAACTGCCTTTGGGTTTTGGTACTACCTGCCCCAACTTTCAACGGAACCCTATATAATGTGGCCCTTTGTACCAGATAGCCCCATGGCAACTCTCTTTTTTGCATTAAGTTTGGGACTTTGGAAAATGGGTAAGAATTCAATTTGGATTTCTTCTATAGCCTTTATCGGGTGTATTAAACTCGGTCTGTGGACTCCCTATGTTTTATTAATATTCTTTTCTGACTTCTCTTATTTACACCCGCTAATGTATCATTTCCTTTTTTGGAGCCATCTCGCCATGGTGCTACAGGCATTTTTAATTTTTAGATATACATCGTTCACACTTGCATCCATATTAGTAGGATTCTCCTGGCACATTTTCAATGATGTAGTTGACTATTTTATTCCCATATTTGGATCTCCTCATCATACGTGGCTACCCTCCGAAATAGTGGGAGGTGCAATTTCACACACGGTCCCTGCCCACGATCTAGCAGCAATTGGGGCAATAATTTTAACTTTTATATCCCTTGCCCTTTTGATAGTCTCATTTTTTATAACTTCTACAAAATCATAGTATCAAAATACCTGCCCCAACTGCGCCTATTACTGCACTAATGGCACCAATTATTGTGGCCATCATATTTACACTTTCATTGCTCATCCACTTCCCTTCGAAACACGCTCCAGCAATACTATCTCCCACCATTCCAATAATACCTGCAACTCCAATAACAACCACCCCACTCATGTCCATCTGTAAAAGTAAACTCGCCAAGATACCTATAAGAATTGCTCCACCAACACCTGCCAATGTATCTTGAAGGGTGACTCCCCCATCTGTACCCCCTTCGACCTCGATAAAAGTAGTTATCATCCGTGCCTTCCCATAGACTATTCCAATCTCACTTGATATTGTATCACTCATTGCCGCAGCTATTGCTCCTGTAAAAGCAAACATAAACACTTCTTGACTCAACCATCCTATTTTTATGTCTATAGAAAAACAAATCACACATATCACCGCAACCACTGCATTCGCGAACACATTTTTCGCTTCCCTTGCACCTCTATTGGATTCTGCAATGCCTTTCTTTAGTTTCTCTTCATATTTCCATCGTGACACTATGCTCCCTCCTATGAAAAACGAAAGTATCACCGCGAACCAATCAAAACCCCCATAAATAATAATAACTATTGAGAATATGATTCCCATTAGCATCCCTGTTATCGATGCAGATTTCACTTTCCAGGAGATATATCCCAATCCTCCTGCAATTCCAATTCCTATCATTAACTTCTGGGGTATTATGGATAAATATACGGGGGGTGGAATTGATAAAATCCAAAGTATAAAAGCAACAATTAGTATGGAAACCATTTTATTTTTGCCCACACTGTACTCTCGAAATAAAGCCAAAATTAATCCTCCCATTATTGCAAAAAAAACAATTCTTGAGGTTCCTATTTGGGTCCTATTCCACATGACTAAGATCTGACTAAAAACTCCTAGGAACCATGCCCCTGTGACAAAACCCATCACTTCTTGCATGGGAGATATATCTCTTACCAACATCACCTTTTCAATGATGTATGTGTAACCCACTAGCATTGACGAAATCACAAATATATTTATTGGCATTTCAAAGAATGTCACTAATAATGTTAGCAGGATCATTCCCATAGAAAATTCCACTATTCTATTTGCCTCATTCGTCCCCTCTATACTCTCAAAAAAAGATCCCCTTTCTGTAGCGTAATTCATTAAAATTATAACCAAAGCCAATGGGACTATTATTATTATTACCTCTTCTGTTAGGGCCCCTACTAATGCTAAACTTGCCAACACGGAAAATGCCCATTCCCTCTCTACTTCTTCTTGCACGCCAAATATTATATTCTCACTGATTATTTAGAGTTTCTATAATAAAACCCAATGCACCAAAAAAACATAGACAAGTCTCCATTTCCTAATAGAATATCTCATCCCCCGCCAGAACCGAGGCATTTTCCCCTTCAGAAACCTGATTTTTCATGTGGGACTATATGACCAATATCTGAGCTTCAGAATATCCAATTCACAACAAATATTGCCCAGACATGTGGTTCTAGTTATAACTGAAAGAGATTTACTTATTAATCAGTCTTATTCCATACTTGAAAAATTCTTTAAATGGGCATTCGAATATGGGGCAGGAATAGTCTCCGTCTATGTCAGTGTTCTTGATTCTTCTATCATCTCTACTATAGACCGAGAGCTGTCCCTGCTCCAAACACCATATGAAATCACTATATGCAAACCAACTGATTTCTCACGTGCAGAAACTCCTATTAGAATTGGCATAGGCTTGGGGGGAAAATATGAATTCCTCGAAGCTGTGAAATCTATTTGTAATGATGTTGACATTGGAAGTCTTTCTCCTGATCAAATTTCAAAAAAAATAATAGAAGATCGATTGGTATTCCCCGCAGAACCAGATTTAATCATCAAAACCGGAGGGGAACGCCTATCTGATTTCATGATTTGGCAGTCTGTCTACTCTGAGCTCTATTTCACCGACATAAATTGGAGAGATTTCCGCAAGCGAGATTATCTCCGGGCACTTCGAGATTATTCCTCCCGAAAACGTAGATTTGGAGAATAACTTAATTTTTATCGGTAGTTTTCGACCGTACTCACGTGATTTCTACTTTCATGGTCAACTTCATTCACCATCTCTTCCAATATTTTTTCAGGGATATATTGGCGCAATCGCTTCCCGACCCTCTTCACATCTTCCACTTCTGCCTTTTTGATAACTTTCATAATTGCCATCGCCCTCTCTGTACGGGTTGTTCGCCACGTGTGTTCTCTATGCTCATATGTTCTAATGCCCCTTAAAAAATCAATTTTTGAAAAACTAGGCCAATATGGGCTACAAAAAAACACTGCAGCTTCATTTCCATTTGCATGCCATGGTAGGAAATTAGAAGTTCTAACTTCCCCTCCCGTCCTGATTATCAAATCCACATCTCTGATATATCGATTTGATAATTTGGATTCTATCATCTTACTATCTATCGCTCCAACTTCTATTTTTTTCGCCCTGATCTCTTCTGCTATTTCTATTGCAGCGTCTAGCATTTCATCTCTACCTCCATATGCCAATGCAATATTGAGCTTAAATTTACTATTTTCTATAGTCTTCTTCTCTATGTCTCTAGCCGCTTTCCTCACCCGGGCGGGAACTCTTTCTAGTTGACCAATTATTCTAACTTGGACGTCCTCTAAATCCTCACTTTCCATTTCTACAAATTGTTTTAATTTCGATTCCATCAAGTCGAACAATTCATTTCGTTCTTCTTCCGATCTGTCAAAGTTCTCAGTTGAAAATGTGTATAATGTTAATTCTTTCGCCCCGATTTCTTTACACCATTGAAGGACATGTTCCGTGATTTTTGCCCCCTCAATGTGCCCTTCTTCCCTTTCAATTCCAAACCTTTTGGCATATCTCCGATTCCCGTCCTGTATAATTGCTATATGCTTTGGCGGATTTTTTATTTCACTCTGTAAAAGGCCTTCATAAAATCTCTCTAATTTCCTCCTCACAATCGAAAGCATAATTCTACACATTTCAACAAAATTTTTAAGTAGTTAACCTCTCCCATCGATAACCAACCGTTTTTATATGTAACTTGCCTTCAAATTCTATATGGTTAAAGAGCAACGTGAAGTTCGAGACATCCAGAAAGGATCATATTTGATTATGGATGATGCACCTTGCCTCATAACTGCCTACAGCACCGCAAAGCCAGGCAAACATGGGAGTGCTAAAGCTAGAATTGAGGGCAAAGGTGTATTTGACAATAAAAAAAGAAGTTTATCTCAACCAGTAGATGCAAAAATATGGGTTCCCATTATTGAACGGAAACAAGGACAAGTTATCAACCTAGAGGGGAACAATGTTGCCCAAATAATGGATCTAACTTCCTATGAATCGTTTTCATTAGAAATCCCAAGTGAACTCAATATCTCTGGTGAGAGTGAGATAGAATATCTAGAATATGATAGTCAACGAAAGGTTGTCGTAAAGTAATGCTATTCTCCGGGGCAATAGCCTCCAGAAATGAAGCTTCATATACTCTTTTTGGAGCTCCCTTTGATTTTTCCACTACTTTTATCCCTGGCACACGATTCGGACCAAATCAACTCCGGAAATATTCTTCACACTTCGAGGATTATGATCCCCGTACAAATACATACTTTTCCGAATTACTAGTTCACGATTTTGGAGATGTGATCCCTGAATCTTCTCATCTGCCCACTTATCTTGATTACCTAGGTGGGTTTGTGACCGAAGCAATCGAAGATGGAGTTTTGCCTATTATCTTGGGGGGAGAACACACGGTGAATATGGCTTCTATCCGCGCATTAAAACCTGACACGTATGTGTGTCTAGATGCCCATCTTGATCTTCGAAATTCTTATCAGGACAATTCGTGGAGTCATGCCACTTCTACCATGCACGCACTCAATATAGTCGACCACGCAATTATTATCGGAGCAAGGTCTGGCTCCGAAAGCGAATGGGAACGTACTCTTAAAAGCGATGTCACTGTGATCCCCCCTGAAGCTGTTTCTAGTTGGGAACCTGACTTTACTGGATCTGTCTATTTTAGTATTGACATAGATGCGGCAGACCATAGTATCGCTCCTGGAACTGGCACTCCCGAACCTTTTGGTTTAACCGCAAGAGAACTACTCCAAATTGTTCATTTGGTTTCTCCTCACGCAATCGGATTTGATATTGTTGAGGTCAACGATAGGGATTCAGGTCAAGCCGCAATACTTGGAGCAAAACTCATCCGGGAGTTCGTACATTCTCATAAATACAACAAATCTTTGTGACATACTGTCTCAAATTCTCCAAATATAGGCAGACCTCAATTTCAAAAACAATCCAAAAAGTCTTACCATTTGAAGGTAACTCTTGTTCATGGATGCTATTGTTCTTGCAGGTGGATATGCCACAAGATTGTGGCCAATAACTCAACACAGGCCAAAAATGCTACTGCCTGTGGGGCCTTCTACAGTCATCGACAGAATATTCCAAGAACTTGAACAAGAATCTCGCATTGATAATGTCTATGTCAGCACAAACGAACTATTCGCAGAAGATTTCACAAACCATTTAGAAAATATCTCTTTTTCAAAACCAAAATTAACTGTAGAAGACAGTTCTACAGAAGAAGATAAATTCGGAGTCATTGGTGCACTTGGACAACTTATAGATAGGGAAAAAATCCAAGATGATTTGTTGGTGATAGCTGGAGATAATCTGATAAGTTTCTCTATAAGTGATTTTTTGGATTTCTTTGAATCCAAAAGTGAAGTTTGCCTAGCAGCATACGATGTTGGAAATAAAGAACTTGCAAAATCCTATGGGGTGCTTGAAGTAAATGAAGAACAAGTAGTAGGATTTGAGGAAAAACCATCCGATCCTCAGAGTAGTTTTGTTTCTATTGCTTGTTACGCTTTCCCTGCAAGTACTTTATCTCTATTTCACTCTTATCTTTCTGATGGAAACAATCCTGATGAACCTGGTTGGTTTCTTCAGTGGCTTTATCCAACCCATCCTGTTTATTCGTTTTCGTTTGATGGAGCTTGGTTTGATATTGGCACTCCTGAAAGTTATCTAGGGGCTGCATCTTGGGCTTTGGATGGCGGAACTCTCATACACCCAAGTGCAACTCTTTCTGGAACTACTCTGGGTACTAATGTTCATATAATGGCTGGCGCAACGATAACCAATTCCCACCTAGAAAATTCTGTTGTTTTCCCAAATGCGGTGGTTGAATCTTGCCATTTACGAGATTCTATTATTGATGAGGCAACTCAAATAAGAAACATCGATCTTTCTGGGGCATTAATTGGCGCCCATACTCAAATAGGTTGATTCTATCTATATTATCAAATCAACCAGGCATTTTTTACTCTTATCTCCCCCCAATTTGAGTCCCAGTAAATATCATATTCTATCTCTATCTCCCGATTCATATGCGGACCGTTGGTCACTATTGTTTCATATTCTCCACCCTCTCCTAAAATGTGAACTCCATATTTTTCATTAAGAGCTTCTAGTTCTCCAATGACAATCTTATCTACCTTCTTCCCCAACCATGATGAATCAATTCCTCTTGCCGCAACACCGACTATCATAATTTCAAAATCATTCTCGACCATTTCATTGATTGTGAACAATGGATCTGATTTCCATAATGGCGCATACAATTTTATGTTTAATTCATCACATATCCTTTGAATTCTACTCCTCTGATATTCGCTCTCCACTGCACCTGCTATAATCCCCTCTAGTTGAATTTCATCATCCATTTTCATCAAGACATCTCTAATATATTTTGCCTCTCTATCTCCCTGTTCACTTGAATCTATATCTTCTTCAATTTCAAATTTAGGTTCGATTTCTATGAGTTTGATCCCAATACTCTCTGCTGCCAAAGGAACCACTTGAGTCGCTGGAACGTGATACATATACGATCCTGGTGGTGGATGAACGGTCAACAAATATTGAACATCAAATCCATTTTTAATAGCCTGGTATAGGGACCAATTAGAATCTTTCCCCCCTGAAAACAGACTTATCCATTTGCCTTTGTTCATTTTATTAATAGGTCTATTTAGTATTCATCTGAATTTCTCTTATTCTAGGTGCAATTTTAATCCCAATAACACTAATTATAACTCCCATCCCTACAAACATGGCCAAATGCTCTTCAGACGTCCACAATAGGGGTCCTATCTGGATTAAACCTAATATGCTCGTACTTCCCAAACCAATCCCTCCGATAACGCCTTGTTCCTGTAAAAAATACGATGAAAATCCCCTCACTACAATTGCGGTCGAAACTATTCCAAATATTAAATTTATATGCGCAGTTTGAACTTCCTTATTTATTATCACTCTATCCAATGCTTTACCCAATCCCATCACTAGACCTCCCAATGCTATTCCTGGTATGCTATAATGCACAAACCCCATCAATGAGACCACCGATACGCCCCCATCCACCGATGTAGGTGCATTTGCTATCCCTATGAAAAAACCTATTAGAATCAGACCTATGGCGACCACGTATGTCACCACCGATACCCTTCCCGAATATAGATTCTCACTAATTCTGACAGGCAAGATTAAAATATAATCATCAATATCGAGGGCCTTGTATAATATGAACATGCCCAGGACCGCTGTAATAATGGCAAATGTAGTTCTTATATCTACCAAGTATGAAAGAATTGGAAGAATCGTTAGCACTACACCCATGGGTACTAATACGGTCGACCGTAATTCATCATCTGCCAAAAAACGTTTGACTAAATAATATTTCGATTCCAAATCGTGAATTTGTCTAACGATTACTCTGTCCACTGCATCTATTCTAATCCGACTTTCTATTATTGGGATCAATCTTTCTTCTTCGATTGACCCTATAACCAAAATAGCAGAATCTGGTTTCAATTCCTCTATTACCAAATCCATTTGTCTAGCCAACGATTCATCTGAATCCACTATTCTGGAACCAGTCCTCCCCGAAACCATTGCAATTTCTACATTTTCTCCTACACTTTTCAATTCTTTTGATACTTTGAGAGCTTCCAACAAACAATTAACCTGGCTATTCTCTGGATCTTCCATTCCTATAACTGACACAAGTGATTCTATTTCTTCCTCTCCTGTGACATATCCTATATTTTCCAAGCCATCTCTGCCACTGGCATCATTTATCCGCAAACATACTACTAATACACTCATTTTCCACCCTAATAAGGAACTTACTACCGCAAATGTGTTTTGTTGTTTCTAATCTTTGCTCCTTCTTCTTTGTAATTTTATAATTTAGAGCAATCCTGCCTTTTGCAATTTCATCAAATCTTCTGTTCCAAGAGCTTGTCCCTTTTTGAATCTCTCGTATATTTCTTCTCCTTCTCTCTTTGCTTCTTCCCTTGCGGCCTCTTTCACTGTTTGACGAGAAGAATCTTCTGTCTTGTCCAACTTCCTTAATTTCTTTTGAACTTTGATAAACCATTCATGGTGCGTATCTGCCAACTCTTGTGCGCGGATAAATTTTGCATGAATCTCATCTGCTTCATTTCTAATCTGATCTGCCAATCTATAAGATTCAATCATTTGGTTATGTTCCACTTGGGCTTCATCTGCCAGCCTTATCATTTCCCTGTGCAGTGCAGATGCCTTCCCTCTAAATTGATCTGCTTCTCTCTTCTTTTCTCCCTCCACTTGATCTACTTCCCTCTGCTTCTTTTTCTCAGAATATTTATCTTTTAAATCTGCAATTTTATCAATCAATTTTCTTTCCTTTCCCCCTGTCAACACTTCTGTCTGCTGCCTAAATTCAAGACTTTGGATCTCCTTTTCCAATGCCTCAAGGGATTTTTCTTTTTTATCTCTGGGATCTTTCTTTTTCTCCCCTCCTATACCTTTGAATAACTCACTAGCTTTCGCATTCATTTCATCCCTTTCATCTTTTGTAGATTGAACTAGCCCATTTAGTTCATCCCGCCGTTCCCGATGAGAATGTGCTTCATCTACTTTCTCTCTAGTCTCTTGATTAAACCGGTCACGAAGAGTAGCTCTCCGGGACGCCTCTTGATTCAATTCGTTCCTTCTATCCCTGAGTTCACCCGCAGATTTGATTAATTGAGATTTTGATTTTTGTTCTATGTCTTCTTCCGTGATTTCTATATTCTTACTATGATCAAGCTTCTCTAATTCTATCTTTTCTACTTCTTCTTCAGGCTCAGCCACTTCTACTTCTTCTTCAGGCTCAGCCACTTCTACTTCTTCTTCAGGCTCAGCCACTTCTACTTCTGCGATTTTTTCATTCTCTGTACTTTCTTTAGTTTCTTTCACCGGTTCCATTTTTAATTTCACCTTCTATACACTAACACTACTCCTAAACTCTGCATAAAATGGGGTTACGTAACCCCCCGATAATGGTTCATTTTGCTTTTCTATTCGTAATGCAGTACTCTAACGACTTGGGCTAATTTTTCTATGGATTTAATAGTTTCGAGAATAGAATCTTTACCTCTTTCTTATTTATGCTATCTCTATTACTATCTCTTATTGTGATATTCGCCGAGAATTTAATAGCTTATGGAAATTTAAATATCAGTGCAAAGCATCCTTCTACTTTGGAAATAACCAAATATTCTTATTTAACCCCCTCTGGTGATTGTATAGTTGGCATTTCTTCCAATAGATCTCCCTGTGATTTTTCTAGTGATTTCATTACAGCCTGCCAAAATGAAGATTCGGAGATAATTGCCAAATTAACTATTGGGCCCCATACTCAATTTATATCTGGCCGTGGCCATCCTGATTTGACCTTTAAAAATGCCCATTCTGCTGTGATTCGGACTAGTGATTACGTTGACGATAGAACTATCATGGTGCATTCCGATACTGCTGCAAAAAATATCGATAGAACTATCATCGGAATTTTGCAAAATGGACACCAACTCTCAATTAGCCTAACCGTTCTATAGAACCAATTCCTTATCAACATGGAAGCCAATCTGTTTTTTTATGGCAACTACGTCCGAACTCAACGTAACCATAGTCGATGGTTATGTGGACGAACCTGCCCATTTTGGAGTTCCTCCTTACATATCTACATATCCTCGATACACAGCTGGTGCATTGGTCGATGCCGGTGTTTCCCCTCAAAATATATTTTACCACACCATTGATGCACTCCGTCAGGATTCCCGTCGATGGATAAACATAGAAAATTCCGACCTCGTAATTTATATTGGAGGTATGACTGTACCTGGAAAATATGTTGGTGGAACTCCTGCAGAACCAGATGAAGTCAGAAAAATAACATGGAGGGCAAAAGGAGTCTCTCTCCTCGGTGGGCCGATCAAATTCGGTGTTGGATCCAAAAACGAAGGGGCTAGTGATATGCACCGAGACGATCTTGACTATACATTCGTCGCAAAAGGGGATGTCGAAGCAGCAGCTTATGATCTAGTCCAACAAAATCTTGAAGGATTTTCAAATAGAATGCGTGATAACTTAGAAATTCAACAATGGGCATCAAAAGGTTCATTCATAGTTGAACATCATCCCAATCATCCCAATTATCTCATATGCGAGATCGAAACTTCTCGTGGTTGTCCTTATCGATGTTCATTTTGCACAGAACCACTCTATGGCTCCAAACCCACCTTCAGATCTATAAAATCGATACTACAAGAAATATCTGAATTGTATAATTTTGGCATTAGACATTTCAGACTGGGACGTCAGGCAGATATCCTCGCATACGGAGGTGATGGAAAACGACCTAGTCCCTCTAAGCTTTATGATCTATATTCTGGAATTCACAAAGTCGCACCCGAATTGGAGACACTCCACCTAGACAACATGAACCCTATTACAATAGCAAATTGGCCTTCAAAATCTTCAGAATGCCTACGCACCATCTCAAAATTTAACACGCCCGGGGATACTGCAGCATTTGGCCTAGAATCTGCCGACCCCATGGTTTATGAAGAAAACAATCTCAACGTAACGGCAGAAGAGTGCCTCACAGCAATAGAAATTGTTAACCAGGAAGCTGGATGGAGGCCAAATGAGAATTCACTACCAAAATTACTACCTGGCATCAATTTTGTACATGGACTAAAAGGAGAGACCAGAAAAACTTTTGAATACAATAAACAATTTCTTAAAAAAATCATAGATTCGGGATTTTTAGTTCGCCGAGTTAATATTCGTCAAGTTATGGCATTCCCTGGCACTCCAATGTCTTCTACCGGTGCATCAATTGCTATGGGGCATAAGAAACTTTTCCAAAAATATAAACAAGAGGTCCGATTAATTTTCGACCATCAGATGCTCCAGAGGGTTGCTCCTGTGGGTACTATCTTACCTAATGTACACTTAGAATATTTCAGTGGGGGATCTACTTTTGGAAGGCAACTTGGAACTTATCCACTTCTCGTAGGGTTCCCCGGGGAATTCCCACTTGGAACCACTTTGGACGCAATTATAGTTGGCCATGGACAGAGATCAGTCACCGCAATTCCTCTAAATTTGGATCTTAATACAGCTAAATTTTCTGAACTTATGACGATCCCAGGAATTGGGAAAAAAAGAGCACAAACTCTGCTACTAAATCGGCCCTATACTTCTATCAAGGAAGCATCTAATTTAGTTGAAACTGATCTTTCTAAATTTATAACTATTGGCCCTTGATTATTCAATCTTGCCCCCATTGAATTAAAATCCTATTTTTACCTATTCTAATACGTCTTCAATGATGCTTGCCATGGCAAAATTTTGCTTAACATCAATTATCTCCACTTTCACTTGCTCCCCAACACTCGATTCTGGGACAATAATTACATATCCCCTTTCTGCCCGTGCTATTCCATCTCCCTGTTTCCCCAAACTTTCAATTTCTATGTATCGTATTTCTCCTACTTCTACCGGAGGCTGTGGGAGCCCGGGCGCTTCCAATTCACTTTGAATTCCCATTTCTAAGTTTTCTCCGCTCTTGGTTAGGGCAATTCGATATGTATCTCCTACCTCTATATTTTCATTTTGTATTTGTTCATCTGGGATCTTAATAATATAGTCTGCATCAACCTTTTCAATATTGGCATTAAACAAACATAAAACTTCATCTAAATTTATCATATAAATATCCTCAACTGAATCGAGTCGTATTCCAGCTTAATAGTTCTATCGGTACTTCTCATAAAAATTTCCCATCCCGATCCTTCGCCCCTTCTGAATCATGAACAACCATCGTTCTCGTTTTGATTTTTGAATTTTTATATTTCTCTATGACCTCTATTGCTTCTTTTATATCTCGTATGGTTCTTTTTTTAAGAATCTCTGCTAATTTCATAGCATCTTCATAATCTATTTCTCTGCCAATTCCTTCACATTCATGTACTACTACTCCTCCTATTTTTTGCACAATTTCCCCATCTGGTTTGCTACTTCCTTCTAAATCAATACTAAATGGATATGTTTCACAAATTAGAGGTTTATCACTATAAATTCCACATACTCCTCCTCCATCCGTTTCCCTATAGAATGAACAATCTCCGCAATTCCCTATCTGCAACGCCCATTCAAATGTTTCCCCTTTCAACTCCCCCTTTACTCCCTCTGTCATCCCGAAAGGCATCGGGCGCGCAATGTCTCTCCATTTCATACCTTTTGATTTTTGTATATTTCTAATTTCACTTGGAAATACGGTTGCAATGTGTTCTTCTTCTTCTCCCTTACAACAAGCTCCACATCTAGTACATTCAAACCCAATCTCTACGATAACATCTGCCAAGTGTTTCACATCTAACATTTCTGCAGTTGCCAATTCCTCTTCTAGTTCCACATTCAATATTTATAATGCACTTGTTAAAATCCATCGAACAAATCCCATAACAACCAATAAGTTTTATCCAATTACCTCTTATATGTAAATGTCCATGAAGGGGTCCCATTGGTATCAAAAAAATTTAATTGCAAATCAGTATGACGCCAAACGTTTCTCGAAAGGTGGGGTTTTAATTGATACTCAAGAAAAACAAATAATAACCAATTTTATAGATTCTATCGATGGAAAGAAAATTCTAGATCTGGCTTGCGGAACTGCTCGATTTAGCTTACTTCTGGCGGATCTAGGGGCAGATGTTGTCGCACTTGATATATCTAAACCGATGCTTGCCATTGGGAAAACCAAGGCTCAAAATTCTACCTCTTCTGACAATATGACATTTTTACGTGGTTCTGCGGGAGATTTGCCATTCGCAGATTCTTCTTTCGATATAGTCTTGGCCATGAGATTTTTCCATCTGACTACTGTACCTATGTATTTCTTTTTAGAAATGCTCCGAGTTTCCCGAGAAAAAATAATCTTTGATACTTTCAATAAATATAGTGTCAGATCTTTCTACAACTGGGCATTGCCCATGAATTCCATACTTCATTCAAAATCACATATCTCCCAACTTCTCTCTTGCATGGATGTCACAATTGAAGAATCTCACCAAGATTTCATTTTCCCCTATGGATTCTACCGAAATCTCCCCCTTTCTTTATCAAAACCCATACGAAACATTGACTCATCTGTTGTATCAACTTCATTTGGTCAGTCCATTTCTTCTGTATCTTATTGGTCTATATCTCTTTGAAGTCTATCGATTCAAGTCCGTTAAATTAATATAGACTCGCTAACCTTCAATTAGTAATTACTATGGCATACAACCAACCCTATATAATCCTAGGTGACGGTACTAACCGTACTCAAGGTCGGGACGCACAATCTATGAATATCGCTGCAGGAAAAGCAGTTGCAGAGGCAGTAAGGACTACATTGGGCCCCCGGGGAATGGACAAAATGTTAGTGACTTCTTCTGGAGATGTAGTAATAACCAATGATGGTGCTACTATCTTAAAACAAATGGACATAGAACACCCCGCTGCTCAAATGATTGTAGAAGTATCTGAATCTCAGGAAGAAGAAGTTGGGGATGGGACTACTACTGCAGCAGTCATAGCTGGCCAATTATTAGCAAAAGCCGAGAAATTACTAGAAGACGACGTCCATCCTACTACTATTGTTGAGGGCTATTCAGAAGCAAATCAAATTGCACAAGAGGCCATCTCTTCCCATACTTTAAGCGATTCTGTAGATGACAAAATATTACAAAAGGTTGCTACAACTAGTATGACTGGGAAAGGAACCGGGGATGTATCTCCTGAAGAACTATCTAAAATCATCGTAGATACTGTCAAACATGTCTTCAACTCTGGGAAGGTAGGCCGAGATGATATCCACCTCCAAACTCGTGTAGGTGCATCTTCGAGTGCAACTGAACTAGTAAAGGGATTTATATTGGAATCTGAACGCTCGCACGAACACATGCCCAAGTCCATATCAAAAGGAAAAGTATTAATTTTGGACATGGATCTCGAAATTCGAGATCCTGAGGTCGACGCAGAATTCACGATCACTAGTGTGGATCAATTAACTGCTGCGTTCGAAGCAGAAGAAGCTGAACTTCGAGGCTACGCAGACATCATATCTGAAGCTGGAGTTAATGTTGTATTCTGCACTGAAGACATCGACAATCGAGTTGCAGGATTTTTATCCGACAAAGGTATTCTTGCATTTGAGGATGTTGGCAACGACGATGCCAAGGCACTTTCAAAAGCCACAGGAGCAATGAGAGTTGCAACATTGCACAATCTTTCTAAGGACGATCTTGGTCAGATAGATTCTATCGAGATTAAAAAGTTCGGCGATGATGAATTAACATTTGTTGAAGCTGGATCAAGGGCAGAAGCTGTCACCCTTTTCATACGTGGCGGAACTGAACACATAGTAGATGAATTAGAACGTGCAATCAGCGATGGATTGGATGTTGTTGCCGCAACATTAGAGTCTGGAGAAGTTGTTCCTGGAGCGGGTGTAATTGAAATAGGAATTGCTAGCCGGGTTAGAAGTCTAGCAGCCTCCATTGAAGGAAGAAAACAGTTAGCAGTTGAGGCATTTGCAGACGCGGTAGAAGCAATCCCTAGAACTCTAGCAGAAAACGCAGGTCTCGATCAAATTGATACTCTTGTAGATCTTCGGGCAGCAAACGATTCGGGTAGGGCTGGGATAATTGCAAAAGGAGAATCTGGAGAATTAGACGACCCAGTCAAACATGGTATTTTGGACCCTGCCGCCGTAAAACGGGAGGCAATCGATAGCGCAACCGAGGCAGCAACGATGATTATTAGAATAGATGATATCATCGCAGCAAGCTAGATTTTTCTTTCAGAATCACTCTCATTAATTTTTTGAATTCTTTCTATTCCTCCAATCTCATCGATTATCTCCCTCACTGGAATTGGAACTAAAGACTGCCAATCATCTCCCTTTCCCATTCTTCTTCTCACTTCTGCCCCTTCTAAAACCCCTCTGTCAAACATGGGCACTTGGCGAACATCTCTGCCTGCATCCTTGAATAACTGAATCACGAGCGGATTATTTGAATAAGCTACATCAAATTTTGGACTTATACTTTCAACGTGACTCACCCAAATAGAATTGCGCTTTAAATCTTCTATTTGCACTACGTATGTGGGGATCTTTATGTCCTCAATAGCTTTCATTACCATCAACATTCGCTCCCCTGCCGTAAAGGGATTTTTCTGCGTGTGTGAATCTCCGGCACTTCCTATTCCTAGTACTATCTCATCCACTTCCCCCGAAATTTGTTGTACCATTTTGTGGTGACCATTATGGTAGGGCTGAAAACGCCCAATATATATCCCTCTGATCATATCTTATCGATCGTTTGGATATGTAATAACCATGCCGCGTGAGTTTCGAAATTCTCTTTACCAATTCTGCCATTCCTCTACAAAAAGTATATCAATCCCCTTGACCCCTACATCACTACTACGTTTATGACGAAAAAGAGCCAGAAGCTTCCCGAATCAGAAGATGTTGATTCTCCAATTTCTATTACTTCTCCCCCTGAAAAAAATCCACCTAAGGATTTGAAGATAAATGAAGAAATAGCCGAAGACGATCTACTTGGTGGGTTACTTTTCTCCACAACCGATGAAGTGCCCATTCCGGAAAAGTTAATTGACCAAGTAATTGGACAAGATAGAGCAACGGAGGCTATTACAAAAGCTGCACTTCAACACCGTCATGTCATGATGATCGGCTCTCCTGGAACTGGGAAATCAATGCTAGCAAAAGCCATGGCAGAGCTGTTACCAAAAGAAGAATTGCAGGATGTCTTGGTTTATGAAAACTCAGATGATAAAAATGTCCCCAAAATACGAACAGTACCCACTGGAAAAGGACAACAAATTATTGATGCACATAAAGAAGAAGCAAAAAAACAGAACCAAATGAGATCATTTTTAATGTGGATGATCATTATAGCTGTAGTTGGATATGCACTGTTAATAGCACAAGACCCTCTACTTGGCATTCTGGCAGCAGCAGTAATCTATATCGCATTCAGATATAGTTCTAGAAATGCAGATGCCCTAGTCCCCAATTTATTGATTAACAATGCAGAGCAAAGCACAGCACCATTCCATGATGCAACCGGCTCTCATGCGGGGGCACTTTTAGGTGATGTTAGACACGACCCATTTCAATCTGGAGGAATGGAAACTCCTGCACACGAACGAGTAGAAGCAGGGGCCATTCACAAGGCGCACAAAGGCGTTCTTTTCATTGATGAAATCAATACTCTTGAATTGCGCTCCCAACAAATGCTAATGACTGCTATCCAAGAAAGAAGATTTTCCATAACTGGACAGTCCGAACGGTCGTCTGGTGCAATGGTTCAAACAGAACCTGTTCCAACCGATTTCATAATGATAGCCGCTGGAAATTTGGATGCAATGCAAAATATGCATCCAGCATTGCGAAATAGGGTCAAAGGATATGGATATGAATTATATATGGATAACACCATCAAAGACACACCCAAACTCCGTAGAAAGTACGTCCAGTTCGTTGCCCAAGAAGTAAGAAACGATGGTAGAATCCCTCATTTTACTAGGGAGGCAGTTGAAGAAATATTAGTAGAAGCTAGAAGGAGGGCTTCTCGAAAAGGCCATCTAACATTAGGATTTAGGTCCTTGGGTGGTTTAATCCGGGCCGCTGGGGATTTGGCAAGATCTGCAGAGGCAGAATACGTAACCGAAGATCATGTTCTCCAAGCTAAGTCTAGGTCGCGCTCCATCGAACAACAACTGGCAGACGAATATGCCCAAAGGCGGAAAGACTATGCACTTTCTAGTAACGATGGAACTTCAATTGCCCGCGTTAATGGTTTAGCTGTCATGGGGGAGGATTCCGGAATAGTTCTTCCTGTCATGGCCGAAGTCACTCCTTCTCAAGGCCGTGGAAAAATAATTGCAACAGGACAATTGCAAAAAATAGCAGAAGAGTCTATCAAAAATGTATCTGCCATCATTAAAAAGTTCTCTGACAAAGGCTTAACTGACCGTGATATTCACGTCCAATTTGTCCAATCTTATGAGGGGATAGAAGGGGATTCCGCAAGTGTCACAGTAGCAACTGCCGTTATTTCTGCCCTTGAAGATGTGCCTGTAAAACAAGATGTGGCCATGACTGGATCACTCTCAGTTCGTGGAGATGTTCTCCCTGTTGGAGGTGTGACTCATAAAATTGAGGCTGCGGCAAAAGCTGGAATTGCTCAAGTTATAATCCCAAAAGCCAACGAACAAGATGTAATGCTTTCCAGCGAATATGATGAATTAATTGAAATGATTCCTGCAACTAATATTTGCGAAGTCCTCGATTTGGCACTGGTCAATTCAGCTAAAAAGACCAAACTTCTTCGCCGGCTTAAAAAATCGTTTGCTTAGATTTTGTATTTTTATTTTTCAATTATACTCTCTTCAATTGCTTCTCCAAAGTGACGAGCTGCATGCTCATAGCAAACCAATACTTCATCCCCAACCTCCAAAGCTGTAACTGCTTTTGGACTCTCCTTAGTAGCCACCTTGACAGTCTCTGCATTCTGTAATAATGTTTCAATTCTATCTATTCCATTCTTCGTTTCAATTTCAGCTTCAATTCGAAGCATGGGGCGCTTTTCTATTTTACATCTTCCCACAACCGCTTCTCTAGTTTCTCCTTTGGTATTTACAATTTGAATTTCATCCCCACTTTGTAATTCCGCTAGGTATCTAGTTTTCCCATTCAACGATCTCACATATGCATGTACTGCACCTGCATTCACTCTAAACGGACGGGAAGCCACGTATGGAGATTCTGCAGTTTCTGCATGAACGAAAAATAATCCCCTTGCCATTGACCCAATGAGCATCCCTTCTTCTGATTGCATCAATGAACCTGTGTCAACACAAACTCTATCCGCCATACCTGTACTTTTTATAGAAATCACCGTGGCCCATTCCAATTCTAAAACTTCCCTTTCAGCTGCATCCCTTAGGTCTACCGTAGATCTAATTTCACTTGGATCGTCTGAATCTATCAATACACCATCAGCTCCTATTTCCAACGTCTCGAAAGCAGTTCTGGCTTCTTCCGCGCTATTTACGCCAGCTACTAATTCGGTTTTACCCCCTATCCTTGCAATCAAATTTTCTAGAGGTATAATTTTCCAATCTTCTCCGCTCACTATCGTATACTCTCCCAGTTTTGCCACCTCTTCTGCCAGTGACTCATGCCCTTTAGATAATATTCTGACATATGCTCCATTCGCCCCTCCTCTTCTAACAGCTTTTATATCTGTAGAATCTGATATCTTTTCTGGCAAATCAACCGTACCATCTCCTTCACTTCTTTTCCCTATTATCACCGCATCAGCCGCTTCTTGACCACTCTCCATCCCCTCTGCTTCTATCACTTGAACATCATTCGTGGCAAATGCAGCAATCTTTATGTTTCCTAATTCTCTAACTGCCTTGACATCGACATCATTTACCAACACCCAATCTACTCCTGCCTCCAAACCTGCTGTTATCCTTCTTTTTTTCGATTCCCAATCCCCTCCATCTGCCTTAAGCCAAACACTTCGTTTCATTTTTCTAATAAACCTGCATTTTCCATTGCTTTCTCAACAGAACTTCCTTTATGCACCACTTCTACAACTGCACGAGATATTGATTTGGGATCATTGTGCTGAAAAATACAACGTCCCATAGAAACACCCGATGCTCCTGCTTCCATTGCCCCCTTTACCATTTGAATTGTTTCTCTATCTGTGCCCTTCGCCCCCCCTGCGATGACCACTGGCTTGGAAGTTGCATTGATCACCAACTGAAAACTCTCTGCATCTCCTGTATATACAGTTTTTATAATGTCTGCTCCAAGTTCTTCCCCGAGGCGGACTGCATGAGCTACCTTTTCAGGATCTTTTTCATTTTCTTCATGCCCTCTGACATAGCACATGACCAACACTGGCATGCCAAATTCATCAGCAGCCTTTGTCACCCTTGCAAGAGATTCTATTTGATTTCCTTCATATTCACTTGTAATATTTATGTGGTAAGAAACCGCATCAGCTCCTGCCCTAATTGCCTCTTCAACTGTCCCTGTCAAGCGTTTATCGGCTGGATCTGGACCAATGTCTGTTGATCCATTTAAATGCATGATGTAACCTGCTTCATTTTTACTTTGGTGCACCCGGTGTGCTATTCCTTTTTGAGAAAGAATGGCATCGACCCCACCTTTTGTAATCGCATCTATTGTTGATTCCACATCTCTTAATCCCTTTACTGCTCCTTGGGTTAGGCCATGATCTATTGGTACAATGACATATTTGTCATTTTTCCCAATTCTGCATAATCTTGCAGCTACTCCTGTGTTCATTAGTGTGTTATCGTGTCGCACTCACAGGTTATGTGCGTTACGATTTATTATTTTCAATACCTTCGTCAATACCACGTACCAATTCTCGGGCTTTATCTTCTAGTAACTGAACTGCATTCGCATCTCCCCTTTGTATTATGTCCACAAATACACTCCCTGCTATCACTCCATCTGCTCCGGATCTAACTATCTCTGCTGCTTGATTTGCATTGCTCACCCCGAATCCCACCGCCTTTGGAATGTCATACCCTTTCAACCTCTCTAAACTTTCATATGTACTTTGACTTACGTCCTTTTGAACTCCCGTTATTCCCAATCTAGCCTGGACATACACAAAGCCTGAAATTTTTCCCATTATTTTTTCTATCCTTTGATCACGTGTCGTTGGGGCAACAATAAATATTAAATCAATTTCTCTCCCCTCGCATATTTTCAGTATTTCTTCTGCTTCTTCTACTGGTAAATCTGGAATTATCATTCCATCCACTCCATGTTTAATCGCATCAGTTACAAAAGATTCTACAGGGACCTCTCCATACTGGTAGATTATATTGTAATATGTCATTACCACTACTGGAACATTACAATTCATCAGTGAGACCAATTCAAAAAATTTTTTCGGATTCATTCCAGCTTCCAAGGATCTATTTATGGCTTCTTGTATTATTGGCCCATCTGCTATTGGTTCGGAGAATGGCAGGCCCAATTCAATTATTTTGGCCCCTCCTTTTACAAGAGCTTCAACATATTCTATAGTAGATTCTTGACTCGGATCTCCTGCAGTGATATATGGGATCAATATTGGACCTTCTCCAAACGCAACACCAATTCTACTCATATTCTTCTTTCAATCCTCTCCATTGTTTGATGCTTTACACCTAGTCTATGCGATTCTTCAATAACAGTTTCCACGTCTTTATCTCCTCTGCCCGAAAGATTTACAATCACAATTTCTCCAAGATCTTCTCCCATCTGATTCTCTAGATATCCCAAAGCATGAGAAGTTTCGAGGGCTGGTATTATCCCTTCCATTTCCGATAGTAAGAAAAACGCCTTTATTGCTTCTTCATCTTTGACAATCTCCGGAATTATCTGTCCCTCGTCAACTAAATAGGCCAATTCTGGCCCCACTCCTGCATAATCCAACCCTGCAGATATGCTGTGCGACTCAACTATCTGTCCATCTCTATCTTGAAGTATCTTTGTCCGCGCCCCGTGCAACACCCCTTCTCTCCCCGCGACAAGCGAAGCCGAATGGTGGGCTATTTTTGATTCTGACACAGATTCTATTCCTTTCCCCCCTGCCTCAACTGCAATTAATTTAACCCCTTCATCCTGCAGGAAATTATAAAATGCACCCATGGCATTCGAACCTCCTCCTGCACAAGCAACCACACTATCTGGCAATCTCCCAACCTCTGTCTGAATCTGCTCACGGGCTTCTTGTGATATTACTGATTGAAAATCTCTAACCATTTTTGGGAATGGGTGTGGCCCTACTACTGAACCAATCACATAATGTGTTGTATCTACACTTTTTGACCAATCCCTCATTGTTTCATTTATCGCCTCTTTAAGAGTACCACTCCCCCGTTCAACAGGATTGACTCTAGCCCCATTAATCTCCATACGAAATACATTTAGACGTTGTCTATTGATGTCCTTTTTACCCATGTATATTTCACAATCTAAACCTAAATATGATGCAGCCATTGCAGTTGCAGTCCCATGCTGTCCCGCTCCAGTCTCTGCAATAATCCTTTCTTTTCCCATATATTTTGCCAGTAGACATTGGCCAAGGGCATTATTGAGTTTATGCGCACCCCCATGTAGCAAATCTTCTCGCTTGAGATATATTTCTCTACCATATCTTTCGGATAACCTTTCTGCTTTGTATAGTGGGGTTGGACGCCCTCCAAAATCTTTCAATCTAGTAAAAAAATCATCCATAAATCCATCTTTATTTTTCGTCACATATTCCTCATAGGCAAAAGTTAATTCTGATATCGCTGGCATCAATACTTCTGGTACATATTGCCCACCATATTTCCCAAATTTAGTACTAATCATATTTTGATCTGTGTAAACCGTTTTGTATTTTGTTCTATGTTTCCCTCCATGATGGCAGTTCCGATCAACAACCCATCTGCTCCTGACTTATGCATCATTCTAGCATCTTCTTCATTCTTTATCCCACTTTCTGCAATTAAAATAATACCCGAAGGTACTTTAGGCGCAAGCTCGGCAAAAGTATCTAGATTTACATTCAAATTTTTAATATTTCTATTATTTATTCCAATAATCTCTGCTTCCGCTTGCACTGCTATTTCTATTTCCTCCTCCGAATGTACTTCTACTAGTACCTGAAAGCCTCTCTGCTTTGCAGAAGAAACTAGCCCCTTCACATCGTCCACAAAACTAGCTATTATTAACACCACATCCGATTCAACAGCATCTAGTTGCTTTTCATCCAATATAAAATCTTTCCTCAAAATAGGAACATTGACTGCATCTCTCACACGTTCTAGCGATTCAATTGAACCATGGAAGTGATCTGGTTCGGTTAACACCGAGAGTGCAACTGCTCCATTTTCAACCATTGAAATGGCCATGTCCACTGGGTCCTCCACACGCACATTTTTTGTCGTTGGACTAGTTGGTTTTATCTCTGCTATCACTGGAATGTGCCCTCTCTTTCTAGATTTCTCCAAGGCTGCCGCAAGAGGCCGTGCAACAACCTCGATCCTCTTGTCTGGATTTTCTCTCTCCCGGGCCGATTCTAGTATTGCCCGAATTTCTGGTGCTAATCTCTCTTTTTTGTTCATTATTGTACGTTTATGACTTTATATGTACATAAGGTTAACTGTTCCACATAAATTTATTGATGGGCATTCACGTAATTATTTTTACTTTTTCTTTTTCTTTTTTCTAGCTTCTCTCGCCGCTTTATATGCTTCAAAGTTACAAATAGGGCATCCTATCTCCCATGGATCCTTCCCCTTGTGAATTAGCAATATGGGGAGATTGTGATCCTCGCACATTCGATCCGATATTTCTATGTCTCCATCACGTGGGAATGGCAATGTGTATGTACATTCTGGGTACTTGTTACATCCTACCAACCGGGACCCACTTCTCATCCTCTTGATCGCAAGTTCACCTCCTTCTTGGGAATTACAATCTGGACATTTTCCAATAATTATGTCTTCTTCGGCCTCTGCATTATCTGCTTCACAAATAGGGCATCCATACACGAATGTACCCCTTCCTGCAACCATCTTGACATTTTTTAAATTATGCACTTCACATACATCTTTTATCACCATTGGGTCTCCTTTATTGGGTAATGGAAGTGTGAATTTACACTCTGGCCAACTATCACATCCCACAAAAAATGATCCTCTTTTCCTACTCCGTCTAATCACCAAACTCTGATTACAATCTGGACACGGGCCTATTGTTTTATCAGCTTTCAATGCGTTTCTTATGTGCCCTCCTATTTCCTCCTCTGAACCCTTTAACTCTGCAAATATCTCTAATAGTATCTTTCTAGAACGCTCAGTTACTTCTTCCAGAGTTAATTCTCCCTTTGCAATCCCCAACATATTTTCTTCAAGCTCCGCAGTCATTGTTTCTGATACTACCATCTCTGCATATTTTTCAGCAGCTTCTACTACTCCTCTAGCCAAATTTGTAGGTTGAGGTGGATTTTCTTCCAAATAACCTCTATCATACAATTTTTCTATTGTATTATGCCTCGTAGATTTGGTCCCAATACCCATCTTTTCCATAGTTTCTATCAATCTAGCTTGGCCAAATCTCCGAGGTGGTTGAGTTTCTTTTTGATCAACCCACGAATCTTTCACCGACAATTTAGATCCTTCTATGACTTCTGGAATATAGCTTTCCTCATTTTTATAATAAGGGTATACTTTGTGATATCCCTCTTTGACCAACCTTCTCCCACTGGCCTTGAAAAATTCATTTTTTGCTTCTACCACTACACGAAGGTGTTCCCATTCTGCAGCCTTCGCAACCGTTCCAAAAAACCGTCTAACTACTAATTCATAAATCTTCCATTCTATTGGCTCTAGATCTTCTTTCTTTGGTGTCTGAACTGTGGGATGAATGGGAGGGTGGTCCGTTGTTTCTTTCTTCCCTCTTGTTGGTTTTATATCTCCCTCTAGAAGATACTCCGCATCTTCTCTAAATGCAGAGTTGGTCGAAAGAACTTTTAGTAATTCCTTGGGATCAAAACTTTTCGGATACACTGTATTATCCGTTCTTGGATATGTGATATATCCTGCTGTATACAACGATTCTGCAATATTCATAGCACGCTTCGCCACCACCCCGATCGTACCCGCGGCGCGGATGAATTGAGTCGTATTAAATGGAGTTGGAGGTGCATCCAATCTAGTCCTTTGCTTTACTTCCCTGACTTCAACTTCTCCAATCTCTTTAATTACTCCTAGCACCCGATTAGATTCCTCCATTGAAAGAACCCGATCATTTTCTTTATTTTGCTCTGTGAAGAAATACTTCACTTGGAATTTTTCTTCACCTCCTATTTCTGCAAATATTTCCCAATAATCTTCGGGAATAAATTCTTCTATTTCCTTTTCGCGGTCAACTATGAGTTTAAGAGTTGGAGATTGTACCCTCCCCACTGAAATAAAATCTTTCCCGTATTGTTTAGATGCAAGAGATAAATAACGTGTTAATGCAGCTCCCCAGACAAGATCTATAATTTGTCGGGCTTCTCCTGCTTCTGCCAAATTAAAATCAATCTGTTCTGGATTACTAAAACTTTCTTTTATTTCTTGAGCTGTAATTGCAGAAAATCTAACACGTTCTATTGGTATTTCTTGGTTAACCCCTCTGACGATTTCATATGCCTCTTTGCCAATTAATTCCCCTTCACGATCATAGTCCGTTGCCACGATTATTTTGTCAACTTCTAAACTTACTTGCTCTAATACTTTTACAATATCTGCCCTAATCGGCTTCTTTATAATATCTGCTTCAATTAATTCTTCTGGATCGATTTTATTCCAATCAGAATATTTTTTTGGAAAATCGACTCCAACAACATGCCCCGAAAGCCCCATACATTTCGATCCATCCCACTCGTAGACATTAATTTTATTTAATTTTCTAACTTTTGCCGATTTACCTGATAATATCTCAGAAACCCGTTTGGCAGCTATCTCTTTTTCCGATACAATCAATTCCATCCTTTTTTACCTCTATTTTTTTCCGAACAATCTGGCCGTCTACCCCAAGCTATTGTAACTCTTTCTTTTCCCCTCCACCATTCTCTATAATTTCTTTTAGAATCTGATTAATAAATGCAGGGTTTGCATTTCCCTTTGTTTTTACCATGACTTGTCCAACCAAATAATTCATGGCATTCGACTCCCCCCTTTCATAATCTGCAACCGCATCTTTGTTTTCTTCTATCACTTCTAATACAAAATCTCTAACTTCTTTATCATCACTAACTTCCAATTCTTCTTGATCAAGTATTTCTTCTGGACTACTGCCCTCATCCAACATTCGGCGTAGTACAATTGATCTGGCATTTTTCTCTGTGATCTTTCCCCCCGCGACATATGCTATCAGTCTCCTAAATTCGTCCAGTCTACTTTCTACGTCCCCGATATCAATATCCCGATAGTTGAGTTCTCCCAGTATGATGTCTGCTACCCACCTGGCAGCAAAATCTGGATCAAATTCTTCAACTACTAATTCATAAAATTCAGAAACATCCTTGGTCGAAGTTAATTTAGAAGCAACCTCTTCTGTAAGCATATATTCTTCGTAAAATCTATTTCTTTTGGCTTCTGGAAGCTCTGGAATATCTATATTTTTTATATACTCATCCCACCACTCCCCTGATAGAATGGGAAGATCAAATTCTGTAAAATATCTATAATCTCCTTCTGTCTCTTTACTCCTCATGGGTGTAGTTATCCCTCTATTCTCATCCCAATGTCGTGTTTCCTGTTTTATTTCCCCCCCGTGCATGATGGTGTTTTTTTGCCGACTAATCTCATACACTAGCGCTTTCTCAGCTCCTTTGTAACTAGATATATTTTTTATCTCAATTCTCTCTGCAGATTGAAGAATTTTCTTATCAATAGTCCCATCCTCATTCACATCTGCTATACGAATTAACGAAACATTTGCATCTGCTCGCAAAGATCCATCTCTATTAGAATTAAATACTCCTAAAAATTCTAAATCTTCTTCTAATTTTGCTAAAAATAATCGCACTTCTTTTGGCGCACGCAAATCGGGTTCTGTTACAATCTCTACTAGGGGGATGCCTGCTCTATTGTAATCGACCAACACATAATCTTCTTTTCCCCTTCCTTCAGATACATGCTGTAAACTCCCTGGATCTTCTTCCAAATGGGCACGTTCAATTCTTATTCTTTTGCGATTACCTTCTACATTTATCTCTATCTCTCCCTCTGTACAAATTGGTTCATCATATTGTGTAATTTGAAATCCCTTGGGGAGGTCTGGATAAAAATAATTTTTCCTATGGAATGAAGTCTCTTTAGAAATATCTGCCCCGATCGCTTTGCCTATTTTCACAGCACCCCTGACTGCTGCTTCATTCAATGTAGGCAGTGAGCCTGGCAAACCCAAACACACCGGGCAAACATTTACATTGGGTTCTACACCCTCCTTTGTACTGCACCCGCAGAAAATTTTGGTATCTGTTTCAAGTTGAACATGCACTTCCAATCCAATCACTGGAATCACATCGCCCTCTTTATTCTGGACCATTTGATCCAATTTTGACTTGGAAGAATTAAAGTATGTGTTATTTCATTTTCACCATATAAAAACCAAGAAGTATAAACAATTGAAACACTCATAAGTGACATAGAGTAAATTTAAATCAAAGATTTAATACACCACTCACGAGCAACTATGTACATCGAAAAGCTCGTCCTAGATAATTTCAAAAGTTTCGGCAGAAAGACTGAGATACCCTTTTATGAGGATTTTACCACAATAAGCGGACCGAATGGGTCTGGGAAGTCGAATATAATTGATGCTGTATTGTTCTGTTTAGGCCTATCCAGAAGTTCCCGCATACGTGCAGAGAAATTAACAGATTTGATCTATAATCCTGGAGTTGAAACTGGATCTTCCCCCCCAGACGAAGCAGTAGTGGAAGTAGTTTTAAATAATACAAATGCATCACTTTCCGATGAACAACTACTTTCTATACTTGATTTAAATAAAATGGGAGATCCCTCTCATATCCGCATAACCCGGCGTGTAAAAAAAACAGCTAAAAATTATTATTCTTATTACTATATCAATGATATTCCTGTCAAATTATCGTCTATCCAGGAACTGCTGGTGCAGGTTGGTATCACCCCCGAAGGATACAACGTTGTAATGCAAGGTGATGTTACTAGTATCATCCAGATGACACCTCTCCAACGAAGACTCATATTGGATGAAATAGCCGGTGTCGCAGAATTCGATAATAAAAAAGAAAAATCCCTAACAGAACTTTCGACAGTAGAGGAGCATATCTCCACCGCAAAAATTCACATCAGCGAGAAAAAGCAACAATTAACTAAACTTTCAAAAGAAAGAGAAGTAGCTCTCAAATACCAAAAACTCAAAGATGAAAAATCAATTCTATCTGAACATATAAAAGTGGCAGAGTTTTCCACTAAGTCAACTGAACTCCAAGAACAACTCGAATCCATCTCTCTCGAAAAAGAGAAGCTAACTAAAATCACTCAAAAATATGAATCCCTATCTGAATCTGTTGGGTCTTTAGAATCTGACATCGAAAATTTAAATCTTCAAATAGAACTAAAAGGTGGGAAAGAACAATTCACTTTGTTGAAGGAAATGGAATCAATAAAAGGAAATATAGCTAGGTTCGAAGGAGAATCCCTTTCCACAGAAAATCAAATTAAAGAAATCGAAGTGAATCGGAGAACCGCTTTCATAGAACTGGATAAAAAACAGGAATCTTCTTCTGAAATTGAGACTAAAATTAGAGACCAAAAATTAACTAAATCTACATTAATAGTCGAGCTAGATTCAAAAAAAGAAAAACTTGACACAGTCCAATCACAAATCGAAGATCTAGGCTCTGAATTTGAAGGTTCTCAAAATAAACTAATTGACCTAAAAAATCAATTAAATTCTGCCCAAGAAGAAAGATATGTCCAACAACGCGAACAAGATAGATTACTAGATGAAGCCCGTAGAAGATCTAATGAAATAGATGCCATCTCTGCAGAACTAGAACAAGTTACCTCTCGGTTCCCCGAATTTGAAAACTTAATTGGAAATCTCCAATCCGAGCTCGAATCAACTCAATATTCCCAATCCAAAACCGAAGATGATATCTCTAACTTACAAAAAGAGAAAACAGTCTTAACTAATCAATTAAATTCTCTCATCATTGATATAACAAACTCTAAAAAATCCTATTCGGAATTGGAAAACAAAACAAAAAATAAAGGAGTTTTATCTTTCAATAGGGCTGTTATGTCAATTCTTGGAAGTGATATTCCTGGGATACATGGAACCGTTTCTCAGTTAGCAACTGTAGACAAAGAATATTCACAAGCCTGTGAAATAGCTGCAGGTTCGCGCCTCTCCCACATCGTCGTAGAAGATGACCAAGTCGCACAAACCTGCATCGAATATCTCATGGAAAAAAATATCGGACGAGCAACATTCTTACCTCTGAACAAAATAAAATATTCGAAACAATATGAGTCCAATGAAAATTCTGGCGTGATCGATTTTGCAATAAATCTAGTCAATTTTGATCCCATTTATGCTAATATTTTTTCTCATGTTTTTGGCTCTACCCTTGTCGTGGACACTTTGAGCAATGCACGAGCAATGCCTGGTAGAAATAGAATTGTTACCCTTGCTGGTGATTTAATCGAATCATCGGGTGCGATGACTGGGGGGCCCTCACACCAAGCACGATATGCCTTTTTAACCAATGACAAAACGCATATACAACAACTAGCAACTGACATCCTAAAACTAGAGTCTCAACAATTTTCTCTCCTCGACTCAATCAACGAAATAGATTCTCAACTCGAATCCACACGGGGGAAACGCATTGACTTACTTGATAGTATTCGTGGACTAGAATATCATCTCGATCAAGTAAACAAAGATTACTCTGACTTTTCCACCCGTTCATCCCCTCTTGACACGCGCCTCAATGAACTCAAACAACAAAGAATTTCTGTAGAGACACAAATGAATGCACTCGAAAACCAATTAGGAGAATTTGATAAGTCTATATTCTCCATAGAGTCTCAAATCTCTACTGTCGAATCAACATTAACTGGGTCCAACCTACCCAAACTTTCAGCAGAGTTTGATTCCATTTCTGAATCTATATCGGCCACAGAGAATCAGATAAATAAGGCCGATTTCACACTAAACGAATTGAATCTTGAAAATAAATATACTCAAGATTCCATTTCCGATTTGCATCTCCGGGTAGAGACCTCTCAAAATATGATTTCCACCATGTCGGAGCGAATCGAATCACTACAAACTAGAATTCACGACCTCGAGCAAATTCTTTTACAAAAAGATGATGAATTTAATAAATTAGAATCTGAATTAGCAGAAATCAAAGAACAACGAGATGTAGTCTTGGAAAATCTCAGAGTTTCTAGAGAATCGAAAGATTCACAATCTGAAAAAGTAGCATTAAAAAAATCACATATAGAAAACCTCGTTTCTATTTCTGATCTGCTCTCCAAAGAATTAATAGAACTAGAATTAAGTATGGGTTCCGCACCCGAAGAAAGTTCTTTGGATCTGCCTACTTTGTTATCCAATATCGCAGAAATTGAGCAAAAAATGGCCCACCTTGAACCTGTGAATATGCTAGCAATTCGCGAATACGAATCCGTTGATTCCTCTTTACTTGGCCTAAATGAAAAATTAAGTATTTTATCTGAAGAATCAAAAGCAATCCACGAAAGAATAGAAAGCTATGAAGGCGCAAAAAAAGAAGCATTTTTAGAAACTTTCAATGGGATAGATGCCCAATTTAGAGATATATTTGAGAAACTTTCTGCTGGCACCGGAGAACTACACCTTGAGGATATGGATGATCCTTTTTCAGGAGGATTGACCATGATGGCCAAACCCGGGGATAAGCCCCTTCAACGATTGAATGCGATGTCCGGTGGAGAAAAATCTCTCACTGCCCTTTCTTTCATATTCGCTATTCAGAGATACAGTCCAGCACCTTTCTATGCCCTCGATGAAATAGATGCATTTCTTGACGCTTCAAATGCAGAATTAGTAGGTGAATTACTAGATGAGCTTGCAATCGGGACTCAGTTCATCGTAGTATCTCATAGGGCTGCACTCCTAGAACGATCCGAACGAGCAATCGGGGTTGTAATGCAAGAAAACAATATTTCTGCAGTTACTGGGATATCTCTCACCACGGAGATGAATACTACCTAATGATTATGATTCCAGAAGAAGATAATTTTCCATTCTCTTACGACCCCCTCAATGAACCAATCAATATTTTGGTACAACTTGCCAAAGATGGCGAGATTGATCCCTGGGATATTGATATCGTTACTGTGACTGATAAATTTTTGGCCCAACTCGACAAATCCGATCTCCGGACATCTGCCCGGGCACTTCTCTATGCTAGTGTACTCCTCCGAATCAAATCCAACGTTATTTTCCCCCCTGAGCCACCAGAAAATGAAGCTTCTTTTCCTACTGACACAAAAGAAATGTATCACAAAGATCCCCTTTTCCTATTCGAAAAAGAACTCAATAGGAGATTAAATAGAAAACGTGTTAGGGGCTCTCCTAGGACTCTAGCAGAACTAGTCCGAGAATTAAGAGATGCAGAACAAAATTCAAATTGGAAATCCTCTCGTCAATACGACACTTCGGATTCACCTCGTGGCTTTTGGAGAGGTGTCCAAAGACTCGATTACCATAATAGTGATCAATTTAGACTTGAAAATGAGCCCACTGAAAATGATGTCATTGGAACTGCCCATGTTGAGCCCATCGAAGAATCAATTGCCCAACTTTCTGCCATTCTACAATCTCTCCACGAAGCTGGAAAATCTGAAGTATTCTTTGAAGAATTGGTGCGATCTAATAGATCTAGGATATCTCTATTCCTAGCACTTTTATTCATGGCCCAACGAGGGAACATCTATTTAGAACAAGAAGAGTTGTTTGGAGATTTAAGAGTAAAAAATCTTTTCTCATAGTATTCCCTCAATATCACTCCTCGTATTCATCTCCTCATCAATCGTATATCACTAATGATTCTATTTTGGCATCGGAAATCTCTTCAATTTTTTTTCTCCCATTAAGTTTGCTTAGTTCCACCATGAACCCAAAACCCACTACGATATCCTTTGGAATTAGTCTATGTGCTGCAATTGCTGTTCCCCCAGTTGCCAATAGATCATCCACTATCAATACATTCTCGACACCATCAAATGCGTCTTTGTGAACTTGGATTTCAGTTTCCCCATATTCCAATTTAACATGTTGTGTGTATACTTCTCTAGGTAATTTGTTTGGTTTTCTAAGGGGTATGAAACCAGCATTCAACTTATATGCGATCGGGGCACCAACAATAAATCCTCTAGATTCGATCGATGCTACCATATCAATTTTAAATCCCCCCCACGTCTCTGTCATTTCATTAATTAGTTCATTAAATAGTACTTGATTTTTCCACACAGGAGTCAAATCCTTAAACCCAATTCCTTTTATTGGGTAATCTTGAACTTCTATAATTTCTTCTTTAATTTTTTTCATTCTTTTCTAATCCTAGTTCAAGTAAGTCTCGGTGCATCTCCGAAAGCCTGTCTTCTATGACATACATCATATCATTTTTCATTATCTCGGCATCCCAATTAGTTTCTGAATACTTCTGTATTGACCATATCGAAACAAAGTTTGTGCTCACGATCCAAAAAATTATGCCTATGACCATTACAATGAGTCCTCCTTCTGGGAACACTCGATAGTTAATAATAGTTGGAGTATAGTGTTTCAGACCTAGTGGAATTAACCCTCCCATGCTCACTCCACCTATTATTATAGATATCGATATACTTGTCAAAACAAACCACAATCCTGTGTAAATTCCCATTTGTCTAACCACGTTTGAATTTTTCATATATCTCTTACCCTCGCTCCCCTTCAGTAAAAATAATTTGATCAAGTTTCTTCATATTCCCCACTACCGGAAGCTTCTTTTCCCGGCTAGCCGATTTCCACAACAAGAACAATGACCACTATCTGGTTAACTGATGTATCTAAATCTGATATACAACTGGCAGGGGGCAAAGGTGCCTCGTTAGGCGAGATGATCAGTTCGGGTTTTCCAGTCCCTCCCGGGTTTGTCGTGACTGCATCAACATATCGTGATTTTATTAACCAATCTGGAATTGCCGAGGAATTATTCCGTCTGATGGAGCTCGATATAGAAGATCCAGAAGCGCTAGTAGATGCCCATACAAAAGCGGTAAGTTTAATCCAAAATGCTTCCATTCCCCTCCCTGTCCAAGAAAATATCCTTCTTAACTTTGAAGAATTGGCCAAACAAATAGGAGGGGAGGATGTATTTGTCGCAGTACGCTCTTCTGCTACTGCCGAAGATTTGCCCGAAGCATCATTTGCAGGCCAACAAGAAACTTACCTAAATGTTAGCAGAAACGATTTAATTAAACGTATCAAAGATTGCTGGGCTTCTCTGTTCACCCAACGTGCCATTTATTATAGGTCTGAAAAAGGATTCCAAACTGAAGATGTAGATATTTCTGTTATCGTTCAATCAATGATAGATGCGGAAGTATCCGGCGTTCTTTTCACTCGGCATCCCTCTTCTGGCGATCCACATATGGTCATTGAAGCAGCATGGGGACTTGGAGAAGCTGTAGTCTCTGGGGAAGTTTCCCCCGACCATTATATAGTCGACCGCGATAGCAAAACAATTCTTAGCCTTACTATTTCTGATAAACAGATATTATATGAACGCGACCAATATACCGGAGAGACATTAAAACGAAATGTCCCATCTGATTTGAGAGAGGCCCAAGTCCTATCTGAATCCACTATATTGGATTTAACTAACCTGGGGGAAATAGTTGAAAGTCACTACGGATATCCTCAAGATATAGAATGGGCCATTTCCAATGGTGAAATCTACCTATTACAATCGCGCCCTATAACTACTATAGACACTCCCATGAGTGCTGAAGAACCCACTCTTGAAATTCAACAAAAAGCCGAATATGGGTCTGACAAAAATCTCTTAACTGGAATTGGATCTAGTCCTGGTATTTCCTCAGGCCCGATTCGAATTATAACGAATCTAGATCACTTAGATAAAGTTGTCTCTGGGGATATACTTGTGACTAAAATGACCACTCCTGATATGGTCCCTGCCATGAAACGGGCAGGAGGTATCATTACAGATGAAGGTGGCATGACTAGCCATGCATCGATTGTTTCACGTGAATTGGGTGTTCCTGCCATTGTTGGAACTAAATCTGCAACAACCAGTTTGGAGGATGGGCTCATTGTAACCATGGATGGAAATTTAGGAACTGTTACCATGGGCGATTCTCAATCTATCACTCCCTCTCATCCCATTTCTGATTCTCATTCTCTATCTGTGCCCTTTTCAAAACCAATGACCGCAACCAAAGTTCTAGTAAATGTGTCTATACCCGAAGCAGCAGAAAGAGCAGCTTCGACAGGGGCAGACGGAGTTGGACTACTTAGAATTGAACATCTAATACTTTCTACAAATAAAACGCCCGAAAAATATATTTCTGATCATGGATCAAAAGCTTATGTAGAAGAAATAATTCGTGGAATAAGTGTAGTAGCCGACGCCTTTTATCCTTTACCCGTAAGGGTACGAACGTTAGATGCTCCTACAGATGAATTCCGGCAACTACAAGGGGGGGCGGATGAACCTCAAGAACACAATCCTATGCTGGGTTATCGAGGAATTCGACGCTCTCTCGACACGCCAGATTTGTTCTCATATGAGTTACAAGCCTTTGCGAAACTTTTCGACATGGGCTATGACAATATTGAAATAATGTTTCCTCTCATTAACGACGCAAAAGATGTATTGCCTGCCTTGCAATTAATGAAAGAAGTGGGGATCGACACCGAAAAATGTGTGTGGGGGGTAATGATAGAAACCCCTGGAAGTGCGCTGATGATAGATGATATCCTCGATACTGGGATTAAATTTGCTAGTTTCGGTACAAATGATCTAACTCAATACACGTTGGCAGTCGATAGAAACAATGCTAGAGTTGCAGACAGATTCGACGAGTTGCACCCTGCAATTTTAAAATTAATTTCACCTGTTATCCAGGCATGTAATGACCGCTCAGTTGAGACTTCAATTTGTGGACAAGCGGCATCGAAACCATCAATGGTCAAGCACTTAGTATCTTGTGGAATTTCTTCCATATCTGCCAACATTGATGCTGTCCGAGATGTCCAACAAGAAGTCCAACGAGTGGAACAACAACTCATACTTGATTCAATACGATTTACTAACGAGTGATCTATCTCTTATGAACTTCCATACTATTACATGAGTACCAATCCTCTCCCCACTGATAAACCTGCAGTCGTAACTTGCGGTTTGCCCTATGCAAATGGGAATCTGCATATCGGACATATGAGGACATATGTAAGTGGAGATGCCCTGAGTAGGTCACTACGTAAATTGGGACAAAAAACAGCATTTGTTTGTGGATCTGACATGCACGGGACTCCTGTAGCGGTAAACGCATGGAAGGAAGGAAAATCCCCTAGAGAATTTGCCTTGTTCTGGCATGAAAAATACAAACAAACTTTCCTTGGAATGTCGATCGAATTCGATAATTATGGTCATACAGACGACGAAACCAACACCATGTTGACACGAGAAATAGTCAGAAAACTAGATGATTCTAATCACATTTATGACAAAAAAATACTGGTGGCTTGGGATCCTGTCGAAGACCAACCTCTCCCCGACCGATATGTTGAGGGAACTTGTCCTCATTGCGGGGCAACCGCAAGAGGAGACGAATGCGATGACGGTTGCCAAAGACATTTAGAACCTGGAGAAGTACTGAACCCCAAAAGTATAATCACAGGGAATGAAGCTGAATATAGGAACAAATCTCATAAATTTTTTCGCATTTCAGATTTTCAAAATTATCTCCAAGGGTTTATCAATAGACTTGAAGGGACTACAAATGCCAAAAACCAACCTAGAGAATGGATAGATGGCTCTCTCCACGATTGGTGTATCACACGAAATATAGATTGGGGGATCTCTTACCCTAGTGATGAAAAAACCGATTTGGTTCTATATGTTTGGGTGGATGCTGTAGTTGAATATATTTCTTCCACCAAACAATATTCCGACCGTGTCGGATCTACTTTATTCGATTGGGAGGAAGCTTGGAAACAAGATGGAGAAATAATTCATGTTATAGGCCGTGATATTATCCAACACCATGCGGTTTTCTGGCCAGCCATGCTGCATGGATCTGGTTATTCAGAACCACGCGCAATCATGGCCACCGGATTTGTAAATCTGAATAAAAAAGCATTTTCAACTAGTCGAAATCGTGCCATTTGGGTGGATGATTATTTCTCCGAGGACTTCGACCCAGACCTTTTAAGATATTATCTAGTTACTGTGGGGAGCTTACAAGATGATATTGACTTCTCTTGGGCCAATTTCGCTGATAAAGTGAACGGGGAATTGGTTGGAAATATAGGGAATTTCCTTTACCGCTCCATGCTCTTTGCCCAACGTGAATATGGAGGTGCTCCGGAAAAACAAGTAAGCAAAGAGGTACAAGATAGGATCCAGGAAGCAATAGTTGAATTTTCCAATTCAATTAACAATTATTCTTTGCGCAATTCTGCTTTATCCGGGGCAAAATTAGCTCAATATGGGAATGCATATATCCAACAAAACGAACCCTGGAAACTCCTAAAAAATAATCCCGATCTTGCTGCTCAAATTATTAGAGATTGCGTGCAAATATGCAAAGCAGTGTGCATTCTATTATCTCCCACTATGCCAAATACAACCCAAAAATTATGGGAGGAAATGGGGGAGTTCGGATCCATTCACCAAGTAACTTTAAGTGAATCTCTGGAATCCCCTCCTCTCTCTTTCGAACCACCAAGTGAACCATTTATGCCAATCGATGATAAAAAAATCAAAAAACTTGATAATAAACTAGAACAACAAATCACGTCCCCTTCTAATCCTGAAAAACAATCTCTGGTTTCTCAGGACAATGGACAAAAACGCATCCCATTTGAACATTTCCAAAAACTTGATTTAAGAGTTGGCAAAATACTCACTGCAAAAGAAATATCTGGGTCAGAAAAGTTACTCAAAATTGAGGTTGACATTGGATCTGAAACTAGGCAAATAGTCGCAGGAATTCGGAAATTTTATTCCCCCGATGATTTAATTGGAAAGAGTGTGGTTGTCATTACCAATCTAGAAAAAGCAACTATTTTTGGAACTGAATCCAACGGAATGATATTGGCAGCAGGAGATACAGCCGATCTACTTACTACTTATGCAAATTCTCCTCCTGGGGAGAAGATAAGATAATTTCATCTATACATTCTTATTTTTTCAGCTCCACTGTAATTATATAATATGGGAAAAACTAAGATCGTCTGTACATTGGGGCCTGCAACATCGGATGCATCTACAATTCATGGATTAATCGAAGCAGGGATGTCCGTTGCAAGAATCAATGCCAGCCATGGATCTCCCGAAGAATGGGGGCATTATATTAACCTTATCCGGGAAGTAGAAACCGAATTCAACAAACCCGTTGCCATCCTTTTCGATTTACAAGGGCCTGATATAAGGACAGCTTCTTTAAAATCACCTATAGATTTGACCCCTGGGGATCTAATTCAATTCACCGAAGGGGAAGGATCTCCGCCCTCTATCATTGGAATCTCACACCCATTAACAGAGGTCTCCGTAGGCGATAGTATATTAATCGATGATGGGAAGATAGAGGCAAAAATCACAGAAACTACATCTGAAATTCTAACTGCTGAAATAATTTCAGGAGGAGAATTAAACAGTCACAAAGGTATTAGTATCCCCGGAGTTCGTCTAAATCTAAATCCAGTCACCGAAAAAGACCATAAAGATCTAGAATTCATATCCTCCCATAGTGTCGATTTCATCGCCGCTAGCTTCGTTCGAAATGCATCTGATATACTTGCTCTCCGATCTGCAATGGAATCTCTTGATTTGGATATCCCTATCATAGCAAAAATAGAACGATCCTATTCTCTTACAGAATTGGATTCTATAATTGAAATATCTTATGGTATTATGATAGCAAGAGGCGATCTTGGTGTTGAATGTCCCCTCCAAGAAGTGCCTTTGATCCAAAAAAGAATTATTCACAAATGTATCGATTCCGGAGTGCCTGTAATAACTGCAACCGAAATGTTAGATTCGATGGTAACTTCTCCTCGTCCCACGAGGGCCGAGGCATCTGATGTGGCAAATGCCGTTCTAGATGGAACTGATGCCGTTATGCTATCTGGGGAAACCGCCATCGGTGTTGATCCAATCGGTGTAGTCAAAACCATGAATGGCATAATTTCCGAAGTGGAATCAAGCAGTGAGTATGCCAACTCACTTGAACAACGTGTACCTTCTGTTGTTTCTTCTAATACGGGTGCACTTTCTAGATCTGCACGCTATTTGGCTAGGGATATTGGGGCCAGTGCGATAATTGTCGTTTCTGATTCTGGATATACTGCGTTGAAGACATCAAAGTTTAGGCCCATTGTCCCTATCTTTGCAGTTCTCCCATCCGATGATTTATGCCGCAGACTCGCACTTTCATGGGGCGTTTCTGCTAAAAAAGGACTTTTGCCAAATGAACAAACATTTGAGATAACCAACCACGCTGTTTCTTTGGCCTTGAATTCCAAGTTAGTAAACGATGGAGATACGGTCGTTGTGATCTCTGGAATATTGCCTCATCTATCTTGGAACACTACTAAAACCTTGCAAGTACACGTCGCATCCGAAGTAATTGATAGCGGCGAAGGCATAGTTTCAGGGTTGGTTTCTGGCCCTCTATTCAGATTATCTTCTTCTAATCTAGATTCCATCCCCGAAGGGGCTATAGTCTTCATCCCCAAAGCTTTCACAGAAGAGATCCCCGCAGTGGCCAAAACATATTCTGGAATCTTATACGAAGATTCTGGCTTAACTAGTTATGTTGCCCTCATCGCCCGGGAATTAAATCTCCCCATGATAAGTGGAATTTCACTCCCCGATTCCCTCTCGAACCAAACTATTGTTACTCTTGATGGAAGTAGGGGACTTCTATATTATGGAAATATTCTTTGAGAAACTTACTCCCTATTTTCCACTTTAACCTCTCCGTTTCCCCCACCGCAAAAATTAAGTCCATCACGGATAATTCGACCTTGTGTCTATTTCTTCCAACCCTCCTCAAATCTCATTAGCTTTGATTTTACTCATAGCTGGTATCATTTTAACCACAGCAGAAGCAATAGTACCTGGGGCTCATTTTATAGTTTTGGGAGTTGCTCTTATTTCTGCTGGCCTTATAGGGATGATCTTTTCTCCCCTTGACAATCCCATTATACTTTCCATTCTACTGTTGATCTTCGGTGGGATTGCCCTGTACCTTTTTAGAACTTTGGATATTTATGGAGGAAAGGGTCTCTTCCGAACATCAGACTCAGATAGTCTCCGTGAAAAAAGAGGGTATGTTTCCGAGTTGGTTACTTCTCAAGGCGGAAAAGTAAATTTATATGATGGCGGATTCGATTCACTATACTCAGCTAGAAGTACTGGCGAAACCATTCCTGTTGGGGCAGAAATAAGGGTAGTAGACCCTGGAGGTGGCAACATGCTAGTCGTAGAATCTACTGAAAAAAGCTCTTAATTTTTCACGTAACTATACGTTTTAATACACAGACATCCAACCTGATTCAATGCTAGATTTACTCCCCTTACAAATTGGATTACTTCCTACCATCCCACTGTTAATTTTGGCGATTATCATTGTCACCCAAATGGTGGTTATAGTAAATGCATATGAAAAAAAAGCACTAACAATTTTTGGTGAGTATCGAGGCCTACTAGATCCTGGTATCCGCTTCGTTCCTCCTTTTGTTTCTCGAACCTATACATTTGATATGCGGACCCAAACTTTAGATGTCCCTCGGCAGGAAGCAATTACTAAAGATAATTCTCCTGTTAGGGCGGATGCAGTTGTATATATCCGAGTAATGGATGCAAAGAAAGCATTCCTAGAAGTTACCAATTATAAAATTGCAGTCATGAATCTAGCTCAAACAACACTTAGGGCGGTCCTTGGGGATATGGAACTCGACCAGACTTTGAGTAAAAGAGGCGTCATTAATACCAGAATCAGAGAGGAATTAGACAAGCCAACTGACGCATGGGGGATCCGAGTCGAATCTGTCGAAGTCCGAGAGGTTAGTCCTTCCCAAGAGGTCCAAAAAGCAATGGAAGAGCAAACCTCAGCCGAACGAAGAAGACGTGCAATGATCCTTGAAGCACAAGGACAAAGAAGAAGTGAGATTGAAATCGCAGAAGGTAACAAAAAATCAGCTATCATTCGTGCCCAAGGAGAGAAACAAAGCCTCATTTTACAGGCACAAGGGGGTGCAATTTCAACCGTTCTTCGTGCCAAAGCTGCAGAAGCTATGGGGGAACGTGCAATTATAAACAAGGCTCTTAATACCATTGTTTCTGTTGGAGAAGGAGAATCCTCTACTATAATTATACCTCAAGAACTTACTTCTCTTCTAGGTCGCTACGGGAAGCACTTGTCTGGCAGTGATATTTCCGATAACGAGGGCACTCTAGAAAGCCTCGATTTCAGTAATAAAACTCTCAAAATGCTTGGCTTAGATAAACTCGATCAAATTCTAACAGAACTAGATAAAGATCTGGAATTAGAACCTGTCACGAAAGAAGATATGGACATCCCTGACAATTAATTTCATTTTTATTATGATGCCGGGCTTGATACCATCTGCGTCCTCGCCTCAGAAGATTAATAATCGAGGACGTTCAGTCTCGGTGCATGGCCCCTTCGGTCTCTGTGAGTGCAATCCTCCCTGCATACAATGAAGCTTCTACAATAGCTTCCGCAGTCGAAGATACTTTAGCACATCTTAAAAATTTCTTACCGGATGGTTCATACGAATTAATCATAGCTGAGGATGGATGTACTGACGAAACACCAAAAATAGCATCATATCTCGCCAATAAATACGACGAAGTGATACATTATCATAGCCCTCATAGACTAGGTAGAGGGGAGGCATTAAATAGGGCATTTGAAATTTCAAAAGGTGAAACTTTGCTTTATCTCGACACCGATCTAGCCACTGACAATTCACATCTTGAAACACTCATAAATTCAATTCAATCTGGGTCTGCAGACATCGCAACAGGGTCGAGATGGTTCCCTGGAATAAAAACAAAACGACCCTTCCATAGATCTATCTTGAGCAAAGGATTTAATTCCTTAGTTAGATCTCTATTTAGATCCAAATTATATGACCACCAATGTGGATTTAAAGCTTTCAACCGTGAGGTCTATTTTCAACTTTCACCTTCTCTAAAAGATAATCATTGGTTTTGGGACACCGAAATCCTAGTCAGGGCCCAAAAATTAAATTTGAATATATTAGAAATCCCTGTTTCTTGGACTCCTCAAGAAGATACTAAAGTCGACATCTTTCGTGATGTCTTTGCTATGGGATTGAATATCCTTCGACTATGGATTGAATTGTATGTCTACCCACACGCAACCCCCTTAAATTCATCATTATTTGGATTTTTTATATCCTTTTTAGCTTTATTTTTGATGGGGTCTTATCTAGATTTAGATTTTAATTTCTTTTATACTTTCATATCCAATCCAATTTATCTATTATTGTGCATTCTAATTTATTTGTTATCTTGGCCCATTCGGGGAGTTCGATACCAAAAAATACTATCTCAATTGGGTTTCAATGAACCTCTTTTATTCCTAACTGAAACTATATTTATAAGTCAAACTTGCAATTTAATCATTCCAGCAAGAGCTGGAGATGCAGCTAGGGCTTACATCTTAAAATCAAAGAAACAAATTCCCTATGTATCTGGATTCGCTTCATTATTCTTCGAAAGACTATTCGATCTTCTAACTATCACCACACTGGCTGGATTGGTATTCCTACTCACTTTCTTTTTAGAAAATAAATACCCATTTTCATTCTCAATGGGGAATGGTACTATAACTACAAGCGGAGAAATAGCAATTAAACTAGCATTCTTCGTCGCAGTGGCTGTCATTTTGGCCCTAATTCTTATACTTCTAAGTTATAAAGTTAGGGGCAATCTCATATCTAGATCCTTTCAATTTTTCAGCAACGATGTGTACATACAACGTTTCTCATCTTCTATACAAACTTTCATAGAAAATATCCAAAAGCTTACTATAAACCCTGCAATTTTTTTCCGCGTTGGTTTGCTCAGTATCTTAATTTGGTCGTTGGACGTATCTGTAGCAATTATAATATTGCACTCTTTCACTCCTTCTTTACCCTTGCTCACTCTAATTTTCACTTGTTTTTTTGCTGTTAGCATTGGAAACCTAGCGAAAGTACTCCCTCTATCTCCTGGCGGGATTGGACTTTATGAAGGTGCATTTACTCTCTTAATTGTAGGTTTGCTAGGTATTTCCCCAACCCTTGCATTAGGCGTGGCCATTCTTGATCACGCTATCAAAAATATTCTCACAATTGTAGGGGGATTCATTTCTTCCTTGGATTTGAATCTATCTATAAAAAATACTTTACAAAACAAATAGAGTCTCACCCCCTGATACCTCTCACATCCTCGCGATCTCGTATACTCCTCCGGATAAGCTAAATACTACGCGATCGGGATGTTAATATGGACTTCAGCAACTTCGTTCTCGCCGCTAGTGTAACCACATTGGACGATCTCCCACAATCTATTACTCAAGCCGATGCAATCGAATTCAGAATGGATCTATCCCCTGATCCCCTGGCTGAACTATCTAATTATTCCCTCAATCTCCCTCTTATCGCAACCAATCGAGTTCTCCATGAAGGAGGACGTTCTATAGAAAATGATTCCAGAATAGATATCCTCTGCGAAGCCATTCCATTCCCCTTTGTTGAGGCCATTGACATAGAATTTTCGTCCATTGTTTCTGGATTCGGTCAGCGGGCCATCGACACCGCACAAGAACATAATGTTTCTGCAATAGTTTCGACACATAATTTTGATTCCACGCCCCTTTTACCAGAGATAGAGTCTATCCTGACCGAATCAACTAAACTAGGCGACGTCGGAAAGTTATCAGTAACTGCAAAAGTACCTTCGGATATAATCAACCTCATGGTTGCCACTTGGAATCAAACTCGATCTGGAAATTCCGTAGCAACAATGTCTATGGGGGAGCTCGGGCGCCATTCTCGCGTAATTGCACCACTATATGGGTCTAAAATTGGATATGCACCTCCTGATTTAAACAATGCCACTGCACCTGGGCAATATAGTTTGGAAGTCCTCAGACATCTAATCGGATCTCTCTCATAATGCCATTTTAGTTCTCATTTTTACCTACCGAAACATTCAATTCAATCCAACCTAATCAAATTCCTGTGTCTCCTAGAAATAAGAATATTCTAATTGCCATTCTATTCGCTTTAATTTATCCTGGATTGGGTCACATTTACCTTCGATCCTGGATACGTGCTATAACCTGGTTTCTATTTGCAATAGCAACTACCATTCTAGTTGTACCCACTCCTATTATGGAATCAATAGAATCAGGGGGGGTTTCAGTCATTTTTACAGATGCGGCCCAATTGCCCTTCGAAGCATACATAGCTCTCGCAGCTGTCAACCTGCTCAACATAGTCGATGTATATCTAGTCGCAAAATCAAAGTATCAATCCACTGAATCCACTTCTATATGCACTCTATGTGGCAGAAAACTAGATCCTGACTTATCTTTTTGTCCCTGGTGCACTGCAGATTTGGAATAATTTCATTCAAATTATATTTTCGAAGAATTTTTCCCCCTCTCTATTTCAAATAGTTTATAGTGAAGCTTCCTTGGAAAAAATGGGACCATATACTCAAACTAGACCCTGATAAAGATCTGCCACCTGGAGTAACATATGAAGATGTGTGCACAACAGGCACTGACGCGATAGAAATAGGGGGGACTACTGGGATCACTAGTTCTAAAATGGAGGAGGTAATTCAAGCTTGCACCGATTTCAATGTTCCACTCTACCAAGAACCATCTAGTGTAGGTGCCGTTGTCCACCACGAAGGATTAGATGGCTATCTAGTGCCTATCGTTCTAAATGCAGATAGTTCCGTTTGGGTCGTTGGAGCGCACAAAGAATGGGCAAAAATCGATTCTAATATAGTTTGGGACCGAACTTGGACTGAAGCATATATTGTCTTAAATCCCAACTCTGCTGTTGCACGTTATACCAATGCATATTGCGACCAAAAACCCGAAGATGTCGCAGCTTATGCTACAGTGGCTGAAAAATTTCTTCAACAGCCTATAGTCTATATAGAATATTCTGGAATGTTCGGCGATCCAGAAGTTGTAAAAGCTGCCCAAAAAGCCCTAACTAAATCTTCTCTGTTTTATGGCGGTGGGATATCGGACTATGACTCTGCATACGAAATGAAGAGTTGTTCGGACACGATAGTTGTTGGCAATATACTTTATAATGAAGGACTAGATGCAGTAATAGAGACTGTACGTGGGGCGAAGGATGCTGCATAACTCCGATTATAAACATAGCATTTTAAACCCCACAAACTAGTCTTTCTCTATATGTACGATCGAACTTTGATTAATTCTTCCACTCCTGGGGGCACAATAACTGTAATAGGCTGGGTCCATGAGGTCCGCGATCTAGGGGGGTTGACATTTTTACTCTTGCGTGACCGAAGTGGCATTCTACAAGCCAAGTTCGAAAAAGAGAACCTTTCTCAAGAAATCCTATCTCTACTCGATCAACTATATCGGGAAAGCGTTGTCCTATTAACTGGAGAAATTGTAGAAGAAAAACGTGCGCCAAATGGAATCGAACTAATACCCAAAACAATCGAAATCATATCCCTTTCCGATCCAAACCTTCCACTTGACCCTTCTGGGAAAGTAACATCAGAACTTTCCACAAGACTAGACAAACGATGTATAGATCTTAGAAGACCAGAAAGTAGATCTATATTCGAAATACGTTCAGAGGTACAACGGTCTATACGTCAGCACTTCTATGATATTGATTGCATCGAGATTAACACGCCTAAAATAGTTGCTACAGGAACCGAAGGTGGAACTGATCTCTTCCCCATTGCCTATTTTGGAAAAGAAGCTTTCATGAATCAATCGCCACAACTTTTCAAACAACTTGTCGCAGGAGGGGGAATAGAACGTGTATTTGAAATAGGGCCTATTTTTAGAGCAGAAGAACACAACACAACTCGCCATTTAAACGAAGCAACATCAATTGATTTTGAAGCGGCTTTTATAGATCATGAAATGGCAATGGAAGTTGCAGAGGAAGTGATTTCAATTGCTTACCACTCTGTCTCTGAAAATTGTCATGAACAATTGCAGATGCTTGGCATCCAAAAATTGACCCTCCCACAAATCCCATTCCCTCGTATCTCCTATACAAATGCCATTGAAATCGCAAACGAATCTGGAGATCTCCCCGAGCCATTGAATTGGGGCGATGACCTTTCTACTCAAGCAGAAAGAAGCATTGGTGACATAATGAATTCTCACTATTTCATAACCGACTGGCCTAGTGAAATTAAACCATTTTATATCCAAGACCAAGATGAATCGCCCGAGTTATCGAAAGGATTCGATTTAATGCACCCTTCCATGGAACTTGTTTCTGGAGGCCAGAGGGAAAATAGGTATGAATTTTTAATCAATGCTCTTGAAAATCAAGGCCTCAATCCCTCTGATTTCGAATTTTATGTTGATATGTTTCGATATGGTATGCCTCCTCATTCTGGGTGGGGCATGGGTGCAGACCGTCTCGTAATGAGCATGTTGCAATTAGACAATGTCCGAGAAGTTGTTCTTTTCCCCCGCGACCGCAATCGACTTGCACCATAGATTAGAAATGATCCCATCTTCTATTTCCACATTTATTCCTGCACACGTTTCTCTATTTTTTTCACCATTCCTTTCTCCCGACCCTCTCAAATCTGGATCTACTGGAGCGGGGCTAACTCTGTCTGATGGAATGACTTTCACTGCATCTTCTTCACAAGAATCCGTGCTTAGTATAAATGGATCCCAAGTCACTATGGATGCTGCAACTATGATTTTTAATTCCATTCCCTCTCCAATACATGTAGACGCAAAAACCAATTTGCCTCTTGGATCTGGATTCGGCCTATCTGGTGCAGTCGCACTCGGAGTAGCTTCCTCCGCACAAAGTTTTTTTAACTTACCAATTTCCTCTAAAGAAATAGTCCAGATGGCACATTCCTCAGATGTTTCTGCTGGAACGGGCCTTGGAGATGTAATGTCACAATCTGCTGCCGGTGCACCCATCCGAATTGCACCCGGGGGCCCCGGCTATGGCCTTCTCGATACAATACCCGAGACCGCACGAATTGAGTACCTATCTTTCGATAGCATTGACACTAGTTCTATTTTATCTGGGGATCTTTCTAAACTTCAATCCATAGGCTCACTTTCGCTAGAATCCTTCTTACAAAAACCCTCATTAGATTCTCTATTTGATATAGGATATAAATTCGCAACCAAAACCAATTTTATGACCCCTGCGATCTCCGAGATCATCAATTTAGTTATGGATTATGGTGGAAAAGCCTCCATGGCAATGCTAGGCGAAACTGTAATCTCACTTGAAAATGGCCTGAGTGATGCAGGGTATAAACCGAACATTTGTGAAATTTATTCTCCTCCTCAACCCCCCTTTGACATAACTTAATTTTTCCCGTCTGACGACCATTTTAAAACTATGGAAACCCTCCCTCCCGATCACCCTAGATACATTTCACTTCTTATGAGGGATCGCCTAATATCTGGAATTAAAGATGGGATCACGAGCCAGCATGGTTTGATAGCCCACGGACGTGGAGAATCCTTCGACTATCTTCTATCTGAAAAAACATTACCCAGTGCAAATAAAGCTGCAAAATCAGCAGCATGACATTTGGCATTGGCTAAAAATCCTGTTATAAGTGTAAATGGAAACACCGCCGCCTTGGTTCCTGCTGAGATCGTAGAGCTTTCCAAACTCACCGGTGCATCAATAGAGGTAAATCTTTTCCATAGAACTGAAAAAAGAATCAATAAAATTATATCTCATTTAAATTCTTATGGAGCAACCAATGTAAAAGGTATCTCTGCCACTTCCACGATACCTGGTATCTCCCACGAACGCGCGAAAGTCACCGAAAGTGGATTATATTCGGCAGATGTTGTGATAGTTCCTCTTGAAGATGGGGATCGTGTAGGTGCATTCACCAGCATGGGGAAAATAGTAGTAGTTATTGATTTAAATCCCCTCTCTAGATCTTCTCAGCTCGCTACTGTGCCTATTGTTGATAATGTCTCTCGTGCCATCCCCAATATCATTCATCATTTTAAAAATATTTCCAATTTATCTCCCGAGGAGCTTCTAACCCTAACAACAACATTCAACCGAGACGCAACCCTCGAAGATGCAGAAAGAATAATCAGAAATGGTTTCCTCGATTTATATCAATAAATCCCATTTAAATTCTTCATTTTCTAAATTCTGGGTCAAGTTGAATTTTTGAAGCTTGAGGTCCTTTTTGATCTTGATATTTTGACCCCCTGTCCTTCCCATATGGCTTCTCTGCAGGTGTTTTCAACTCAGTAAATATGACTTGGGAAATTCTCATTCCAGGAGTTAGGGCAACCGGGGCAGTACCTAGATTCGATAGCTCTAGAGTTATTTGACCTCTATATCCTGGATCAATGACTCCTGCAGTAGCATGTATCACCACTGCCAATCTCCCCAATGACGACCTTCCCTGCACATGAGCAATAAGATCTGAAGGAATCTCTACTCGCTCTTTGGTGGTTCCTAAAACAAAATCATTTGGGTGTAGTATGAATTCATCTCCTTCTTTTACAATCGTTTTCCGAACATATTTTGTAACCTCATCTTCCAAATTTGGATGAATGCATGGTATATTTGTCCGACGAAACTCTAGAAATTCTTCTCCCAATTTTAAATCCACACTTGCAGGTTGAATTTGAAGATCTGGATCATCAAATGGATCAATTACAATTTCTCCATCTTCTATCCTCTTTCTAATATCTATATCCGAGAGTATCATTACTCTGTATGTCTTCGCCACCTAGATAAAAGTTCCCGCATGCAGCAGAATAGACTTTTATTTAACTATCGCCTTAAACTATTCATGAAGCAGGCCATTTTGGCACGTTCCGATCTAAATATGACTCCTGGAAAACTAGCGGCACAGGTAGCCCATGCATCCCTTTCCGCATATCTAAAAACAGATAGTAAAACACAGAAAATTTGGAAAAATGATGGACAAACTAAGATCGTATTGAAAGTCCCCGACCAAGATCTTCTTTTCGAATTCAAAAAAATTGCAGAAAAACATGACATACCTGCTGCAATAATTAAAGATGCCGGAAGAACTCAATTGGAACCCGGGACCATCACCACCCTCGGAATTGGTCCTGCAGAAGATTCCCTCATAGATGACATAGTCTGTGATTTATCTCTTTACTAATGCTCCCCTCTCTACCCGAAGAGCGTGTAATGGGAATAGACCATTTCATAAGTAATCATGAGGGCATTGGTGGCACCTTGCGTAATGAACCCGAAGATTTCAAAGTCCACGAAATTGAGAATCTAAACTATAAGCCACTCTCTGTAGATTCCTCAATATATCCTTATCTCATTTTCCGAGCCACTCTTTTAAATTGGGATACAAATTCTTTTTCCCGAGAATTATCTTCATGTCTATCTATCCCCCCGAATCATATCTCCTGGGCAGGAACAAAAGATAAACGTGCACTTACTACTCAATTATTTTCTATAAAAAAACTTAGCAACGATGCCCTCCCTCCAATACCTGAAACTACCACACAACCGATCGGACGTATGGGGCGGAATCTGCTGTTTGGAGATCTAGTTGGAAACCATTTTGACATCACCGTTCGTGAACATACATCCACTGATAATATCTCTCCCATCTCCAACGAACTCCGCGATTTTGGAAATGGGGTATTGTCATTCCCTAATTACTTTGGTCATCAACGCTTCGGTTCTATTCGACCAATAACTCATATTGTGGGTCTCCAGATAGCCCAAGGAAATTGGAAAAAAGCACTTATGTCCTATTTGGGAAATCCACACCCTTCCGAACCTGTAGAAACACGAGAAGCCCGGAATTTGGTTCAATCAACCCAAGATTGGGAGCTCGCCCTATCCACCTTCCCAAAGTGGTTATATTATGAACGTAATATGTTAAAATCTTTAATCGGCACCGGAGGGGCCACAGAGCTAGACTACCGAATTGCATTGGAAACTTTGCCTCGGAATTTACAATTGCTCTTGACCCACGCGGCCCAGTCTTACCTTTTCAATCGAATTTTAAGCTATAGGCTGGATCAGAAATTAACTTTTCATACTGCCATTGTGGGGGACACGGTTTGCTTTTCAGAAAAAATAAAAGGAGTGAATCTTCCCGTTATTAACAAATCCCAAGTTGCCACACCAAAAAATTTGAATTCCATCAATCGACACCTTTCTCAAAATAGGGCATTCATCGTAGCCCCTCTTATCGGGTCTCAAACCATATTGGCCGATGGTATCCCTGGAGAAATAGAACAAATGGTCCTCTCTGAAGTAGGACTCTCTACCTATAGTTTTGATCTACCCGGTCTATTCCGTTCCACTGGCACACTACGGCCTATATTGGCCAAAACTAAACTAGAATTCCAAGAAGATCCTCTTACCTTTTCATTCGACCTCCCTCGTGGCAGCTATGCAACCATTTTCCTTCGAGAGTATCTGAAATCATTACCTTCTCAAATGTAATCTCACTCCTTTTTGTACATAGTTAATCCAATTACTAATATTACAAACCCAGTGAGAATGATAAATTGCATATATGGTTCACTCGATATGGCCTCAATAGAACTAATATCTGACCCATCTGAATTTCTTTCCGATGGAAGTTGTTTCTTTCCTCCTGTATTGTATTCTTGATAAATTTCTTGTGATATTTTTTCAATCGCAAGAACTATTCTAGGTGCTGGCTGATTCAAATGTTCTACTTCTACTACAATAACTCGCCCATTCATACTTGCGTTTGATTTTTGTATAATTTCATCATTCTTTATTCCTTCAACCTCATCAGAATTGATCATGATCCATTCCGGTTTTCCCTCTACTATCAATTCCTTATTGAGTTGTCTGTACCCTTCAATACCCATTAATTTGGCACTATTTTTTGCCCCTGCCATTTCAATCACTTCATCTATCAAAGTCCCATCTCCTGCAGTCCATCCATAAAACACGTATAGAATTGTAGGACTTTCTCCATTATGGGCTCCTTCGGAAATCCCCTCGCCGCGATAAATCCCATTCAAAGTTGATTCCATCCATTCAATAACCTCTTCTGCACCTTCACATTCCCCTGATAAACGTCCAATTAATCTAGTCTCTTCAATTATATCTTCAATTGTACTGAGTTCTGAGGAATAATATACAATTAAACCCGCTTCTCTAAGTTTTTCCACGGTTTTTTCAGGTATTATACTCGGGGCTAAAACTAGATCTGGCTCCAGCGAAACAACATTTTCTAAAATAATCTCGCCCTCCAGACTAGAGATCACCTCTTTTTCATCTGCTCCTTCTAGATACTCTGCATAGTGAGTAACCCCTATTATCTTCTCACTACCTCCAATCTCCCACATAGTCTGGGAAGCACTCGGGGCGAGACTCACTATCCGTTGTGGCTCTTTCTCAATTTCAATCGTCAGGCCACTAGCATCTATTTCACTCATTGGAAATTCACACGAATTTTGCATATTTCCTTGCCCATCCTCGATTCCTACTATCCCAATCACCGAACTAGATGCTATGATGATAATACAACACAAGAAAGTCTTCCATTTCATATACTCATATTCGAATTTATGCAATAAAAATGTTATTAATACAATTTATATTGATCTAATTTTTTACCAACATTTTGTACCAAAACCCCTCTCCACGAAGTAAACTATCATTTACAAAGTCTCTGCACTTAAAGATACATAATTTGCAGATTCATTTAAAAGGGTTTATGTCCAAGTCGCCGCTACAGATAATCTATCTATGGTAAAAAAATCTGGTTCAGCTGGTAGATTTGGCGCTCGATATGGCCGCGTAGCCCGTCGCCGTGTCTCAGAAGTAGAAGCCTTAATGCGTGCCGATTACTCTTGTCCCAAATGCGGGGCATCCAAGTCTATCCGCCGTATAAGTACCGGGATTTGGGAGTGCAGAAGAAAAAACTGTGATTATAAATTCGCAGGGGGAACATACCGTCCCATCACTCCTAGCGGCCTAGTCAGAAGTCGTTCTATAACTCGTTCTGAAACTTTACCATCTGAAGAATTACTTGTTACTGCAGTTCCTTCCAATCTTGGAAACCCCGAATCCCTTTCAGAAGAGGTAGAAGAATAATGCCATACAAATGCTCTCGCTGCAAGAGGGAGGTCGACTTAGAAGGCGTATTCGGAGTTAGATGCCCTTTCTGTGGGCATAGGGTTCTTCTCAAAGAACGTAGTCCTTTGATAAGGGAAATGCATATAAAATAAACCCAACAATAGCTTAACTTTCTTTTACAATTCTACTTACTATAGAAAACGTGGGTTTTTGAGTTCAGGACGTTTACCATACTCAAATGTCAGAACAACTTACACCCGAGGCCCGAGAAAAATTAGAAAATCTTCAGACATTTCAGTCCAAGGCCCAACAAGTAACTGTACAAAAACATCATACAGAAGCACAATTATCAGAAAACAAATCCGCCCTATCCATCCTCTCTAAAACCGAAAAAGATGCCATTTTATATCGGCACACAGGAAATCTGTTAATCGAAACGGATCATAAATCTGCAGAAACCGATCTTAACCAGCGCATTGAAGCACTTGAAGTTCGGTTGCAAACTTTAAATAAACAAAGCGAAAGAATACAAAAACAGTTCGAAACTTTACAAAAAGAAATCCAAGAGCTACTAAATATTTCTTAATTCCCTAACTGATTTCTATGCTGCCGCAAACAAGAACATTAATATGCTTATTGATATAGTTGCAATTATCATTGCAGCGGCAAGCGCACCGCCCATGGAAATCATGGCATTCGCATGACTCGCAAGTGTTTCTGTCATATCATTTCCAAACACGGTCAATGTTGTTTTTCTAGATGCCATTCCTGCTGCAATTGGTTCACAGTCTTCTTTTGCTTCTTTTATTAAATGTTGAATCTTGCGTATCAATTCATTATGGGGTATTTTTTGACCTACCTGATTCACAGCATCAATGGTATTTACAATATGTGTGTCTGTTGTGATTATTTCTATTCTATCTACCAATTCAATTTCTTCCAATATTCTGTCCCTTAACCCTGGCTCCATGTTATTCCCATCTATCTGGACATATGCCGTAGAATCTTCTTTCGTTCTGACCACTGCTACCCGTATGCCCAATGGACCCATTCCATCGGTCAAATCCCATCCCGTTTTATCCCATGCGATTCCCAATTCAAATGGACTTTGACCCTGTTTAATTAATTCTCTACTTATCTCCTTGGCGGATTCAAATAAATCAAATGACCTCTGACTACCCGGGGTTATATGTCCCATTTCCCCGTCCCTAGTTCCATTATTACAGTTATGCGCATCGATTAACATAACATGTTTTAAACCCTGGCCTCTAGCCTCTGCCATCGCAGATAACCCAACCGCATAATCTATATCGTCCGCACATCCTGGTGAGTAAGTTACTATCAATATGGCACTGTCTCCAAACATCTGCCCTATTATCTCAGCTTCACCCACTCTCTTTCTAATACTCTTAGTTGCAGTCTCACATAATTGAATATCCTCTGCCGTACGTTTTACTACTTCTAGTATTGATTCCACTTCTCGAGAAGTAGTCAGATTAAAATCATGACCTGCAGTTGCATGAGGTGTAAACGCCAATCCTTCCATGCCCTTCGCAAGACTTTCTGGAAGGTTTCCTCCTCCAATTGTCCCCATTGGCCCCGGATGGAGCATAGGCAATGAAAAACAAGCTTTTTGATTTCCTCCTCTATCCTGGTAAGACAATACTGTAATTGGAATCACTGCCGATTCACCTATATTTTCAAAGAAATCTTCTAAGCCTTTAGAATCCTCTGCAACATAGTCTATAAATCCCCTTATAAAATCAAAACCAGAAATTCCCAATGTTTTGCGCCAAGGCCTATCTATTACTACTATCAATCCCCACACACTCAATGCATACAGTATACTCATCCCAACAAGTATCAATATGTCTCCATGCACTCCTATTGATATTATTTCGGTAATGCCATCTTTTGGACCTCTTGCGTACGATTGGAAATATAATTTACCTGCCCCTGTCCCCTTGATTGGCACGTAGTTATAACCCGTTCCGATAACGAAGTCTAGGCTCTCTCTCTGTACTTGTGAAGCAGAATATATTACCGCAGCAGTAACGGTTTGGATACTCGCTGGTATACTGGCGACAAATGGATTTCTATGTGATATGGCCATCATAATTGCCAATCTAAACGCGAATATAATCGCAAGAGATGTCAGCAGTACTAGATACACGAAACTCTCAATCTGAAATAATAGGTCAATGATATTTGCAAATAACAAACATATTATGACAATTATTTCACAAACAAGTGCTAGCAGAGAAGATCTATTGTATGTAATTTTCCCACCCAATAGCCGATCAATTGGAGGTGTGAGGAAACTAGCCAATACGGTGGGGACTCCTATGAAAGATATCCCCATGAACATCCCTTTCAGACTCGAAGAAAAAATAGACATATTTTCTCCCCCAATGCCAAATGCACTAACTCCTACGACTGCAGATAATGCCAATGAGAAGAAAACACTAACTTGCCAGTTCGGAGATTTGAACACATATCTAGATAGGTCCGAAAGATTACGTTGAGATGTTGTCATTTCCTAATTTCTCCATTCCTCATCAAACATATATGTTTACTAATTATTTTTGTATCTTTCTTTTGCAGACTCAAATTTTGTTTCTTTCATTTCTGCATTTTTTCTCTTCCATAGTAATTCTAATGCTTTTCTATCTGGGGCCGCATTTTCACTGATTATGGCCCCTGATTTATGGACTTTTGCATGACACCATCTACATAGCATAACTGTTATCTCATGACTTACTCTTCCCTTGCCCATCGCCGCTTTTCTATACGAAAGATGGTGTCTTTCCAATAACGGACGGCTACTATCATGTGCATTAATTTTCTCTTCCAACCCACAACGAGAGCATCTATTTTCCATCGACCTAAATCTGAAGTAAGGGCAATTTTCCCATCCCCATTTATCTTCTACTACGGGACAAATATATCTTCTACCTTCAAGCTCCATTTGAAATGCTTCTTCTACGTTACTGTTTTGTAATGCCAAACGACAAAAACCCTCTCCAGTAAGGTGATCGCATTTATCCACATATGCATAAGGATCTTCCACTCCCACTGGGGTTCCTTTTGGTGTCATTTTCATAACACAATACCATTTTTCTTAAACCAGCAAATTTTATTTTCCATCCCTCTTTGATCTCCTGTATTCATTGCACTTACGCAGCACTCCTTATTCATACTTTGGGTCGAATGGGGTAATTTAAATACCTCCTCCGCCCGCTAAATAGTTAGGGAAAACCATGACCCATGATCGATTTATTAGGGAACTTATCCCAACTTAAAGATAATTCCCCCAAAACCATAGAAATCCTGGACACAACACTCCGCGATGGAGAGCAGGCGCCAGGCATCGCACTTACTACAGATGAAAAAGTTTCGATTGCTACAGAACTTGATAATATAGGAGTATCTGTCATAGAAGCAGGCAGTGCATGTACAGGTCCCAGCGAACGCGATGCAATCAAACAAATAGTAAACGCAGGTCTAAACGCCAAAATAACTAGTTTTGCACGAGGCATCCAATCCGATATCGACCACGCATTGGATTGTGGTGTAGACGGAGTAACACTAGTTGTCCCTTCGAGCGATCGCCATGTAACTGACAAAGTTAGAACAACTCGAGAAGATGTTATTTCTAGTTCCGTTTCTTTAATTGAATATGCTAAAGATCACGGAATCTGGGTGGAGTTATTGGGGGAAGATGGAAGTAGGGCAAACATAGATTTCCTTAGAGATTTGATGAACTCCGGAATCGAAGCGGGAGCAGATTGGATTTGCTGGGCAGACACAGTTGGGCACGCTAGTCCCGAACAAGCCTATTTAGCTGTATCTGAATTCTCTCAAATAGGACCTACTAGCACTCATACCCACGACGATTTGGGACTCGCAATGTCCAATGTTTTGGCAAGCATTGCGGGAGGTGCTTTGATGGTTCATGCAACAGTAAATGGTATCGGAGAAAGATCTGGAAACGTTGCGCTAGAAGAGGTGGCAATAGCACTGCATCATTGTTACGATATTGATACAGTAAATTTAGATGGATTATATGATCTAGCACAGATTGTATCTAGTGCAACTGGTGTTTCCTTGCCACCTAACAAAGCAGTAATTGGAGAAAATGCATTTACCCACGAGAGTGGAATCCATACCGATGGGATATTGAAAGATAATAAAATGTATGAGCCATATCCTCCCGAATTAGTTGGTAGGAGTCGCCGCCTTGCCATTGGAAAACATGTAGGAAGGGCAGGAGCAAAAGCCACGCTTGCAGAGCATGGCATCACCCCCTCCGATGAACAAATTTCTACCATTGTCAACCGTGTCAAATTACTCGCAGAAAGAAATAAACGAGTCACTGACGCAGATTTATTGGCAATATCCGACGACGTTTGTGGCACTCCACGTGATCAAAAAATCACTTTGGTTGATCTAATCGCCGTTAGCGGAGGTGCAACACCAACTGCTAGCATTCGTCTAAATGTGGACGGTGAGGATAGGTCCGGTTCTGGTATTGGGAGTGGCCCTGTTGACGCGGCTATTAATGCCGTTCGAGTCGCTCTGAATGATTCTCGCTTTAGCTTAGTTAGTTATCATGTAGATGCTCTAACTGGTGGGACTGACGCATTAGTTACAGTCTACGTCGAAGTGGCCCGCGGTGACCGAACAGTCAGTGTGGCTAGTAGCGATTCTGATATAACTCGAGCCAGTGTATCGGCATTGATAGATGGCATAGATCGATTGATGTCCGATTAAATCAAAATTTTTTACTTCATTTGGCAGCACTTACAATTTTTATAATGTCTCCGTCTTTCAATATCTGATCTTCTGAAATTCTTCTATTTAAACGTGCATCAATGGCATATAAATACCCATCTCCTATGTCTGTATGAACTTCATAAGCCAAATCTCTAGGGGTGGATCCATTCTTCATAAGATAGGCGTCTGGTAATGTGTTCCCTCTCCCATCTATCCATTTAGCTTCATTTTCTACTGGAAATACTGTTATCATTCCCATCTCTCGATATACTATTCGGTCTAATGCGTTTTGCAATCCTGTACCTCTATACCTCTCCATCATCTTTCCAATCTCATTCAATCCTTCTTCCTGCTCAGCTGTAATTTCTCCAATAATCTCGAATGTTTCATCCCCTGGATCATATTGTATAATTCCCCTTTCACTTCCTTTTCTAAGTATCAATTCATATTGCGAACTAGCTATTAATACATCTTTTTCAATACCTGTCAATTGCTTAATACTCTCTTCAGGAGCAATGTCTATTTTATTCGCAATAACTATCAGGGGCTTGGACACTTCCCTAAGTAAACAAGCCAACTGTTCATAATCCCCATCTGCCCATTCGCTTGGCATTGGTGGGTATTCCATTTCCTTCAAACAGTGTAAAATATCCTGGGACTTTATGCCCAATCCCGAAACCACACTTGCAATTGACGTTTCGATATTGAATTTCGGCCCTCGAGAGGCTCTTTCAATATTTGTCCAATTACGTTTAATCACTCCTGCAAGCCATAATTCAATTTCCCTTTTAATGAATGTCAATTCTTGTATTGGGTCATATTTTCCAATTTCTACCAATTCCCCCTCTTCATTAGTCCTGCCTGAAATGTCAATCAAGTTAATAATAGCATCTGCATTCATTAAATCATCTAGAAATTGATTCCCTAGGCCCCTTCCTAAATGAGCATCGGGGACTAAACCTGCAACATCGATCAATTCAATAGGAATGTATCTTTTCCCATTCCGGCAATGGCTATTTCCACATCTTTTTTCTCTATCTACACATGGACATTCTCTGCGAACATAAGCTATCCCTCTGTTCGCCTTGATAGTAGTAAATGGATACTCTGCAATTTCTATCTCTGCCAAAGTGGCCGCTTTAAAGAATGTAGACTTCCCCGAATTTGGTTTCCCCGCTAATGCTAAAACGATCATATTCTATTACATACCTCTAGGATTTATGTTAAATATCACATTTACTCCTGCGGCTTGCTATCTTTCGATATAATTTGCATCCCCTCCCTTGCGCGTATGGTCCCCTCTACACGTGCACCTTCATGAAGCTCAAGTTCGTTGCAAGACACGTCTCCTAGTATATGGGACCTTTCTCTAAGCACTACATTTCCTTCTCTGGTAGTAACATCCCCATGTATCCTGGTGCCTTCTCCTATTGTCACATCTTCCCGCGCCCGTATACTCCCAAATAAATTTACATCCTCTCCCACTTTTATATCACTAGAGCGAAAATTTCCATGTAGTCTGCATTCATTTTTAATTATCGCAGAAGTGGGGACTCTCCAGATCTCATCTGATATGTAGCTACTTCTTGGAATCAACAGGGGATCTTCATCTTTCTCACTCTTGTCCCCTTCAAGAATTTCTGAGAGTAGCTCTTCTGCAGCATCTTCTTCCCCTAAACGTAACAATTGTGTCAGATACATGAATAAAAATATAATTGTTGGCAATGGGTTCCTTATATTAATCCAACCATTTGCTTCAAATCCTTCTTCAATCTGAACATCGTCCCCTATGTCTAGATCTCCTCCTACTGCTAATCTCCCCGAAATTCTAACTCTCTCTCCTAAATAAGCATTCTCTCCGACTAGTACATTTCCCCCAATTTCACACCATATGTCAATTCTACATTCTTTCTCAACTTCTATATCTCCTTCAAAACGAACTCTCTCTCCTACTATTATGTTCTGAGAACGAACTCCAAAATTGATATTACTCTGGCCTCCTATTATCACATCCCCTGGGGCCACCAAATCCCGCTCTTCTGCAATAGTGCCTGTTGGGATTATAAGGACATCTAGTGGATCTTCACTAACTGCCATGCAATTCTTTACATTCGATACCTAATAAAACCCCCGTGTACCATTTCTTTCAATTCATATTGCCTTTATAACTCCTCCATCTGATTTCCCCGCCCTCCCTGCGACATGCTTTTGTTCACTTATATGAAATATCATTACATGGAACAACCATCTCCTGAGATAAATTCACTTTCAATTCGCATAGCGGGAGAAATTGCATTAAGTGAAAAACCTGGAGAAACGCTCCGAAAATGGCGTAGAGAATTCAACTTGAAACAAATAGATGTTTCCAACAGAATTGGAATTTCTTCTTCTGTTCTTTCAGATTACGAAGGTGGAAGAAGACCCAATCCAGGGGTCAATTTCATACAAAAAATTGTTCAATCAATGATAGATGCAGACAAAGAATCCGGGGGGAGAACCATCCGGCGTTATGCGGCGTTATCCCACTCAGAAAATCCCCAACCTTCCATCTTGGCGATTCATGAGTATCTCTCCGATGTTCCTCTCTCTGAGTTCTACAATGACATAGGAGGACATGAACTCGTAACTGGACCCGAAGTCATCACAGGATACACTGTTGTTGACAGTATATTGGCAATTACAACTCTCTCTGCCGGGGACTTATTCAAACTCTATGGACGTAGCACTAGTAGGGCTTTAATTTTTACCAATGTTTCCCGTGGGGAATCTCCCCTAGTTGCAATGCGCGTCGTTTCCCCTACTCCAAATGCAGTCATACTGCATGGACTTTCCCCTGAAAATATTTGGGAACATGCACCCTCTCTCGCATCACTTAGTGGTTTTTCACTTGGTGTTACAGATATTCCTCTATCACAATTACTCCAAAACCTCGAATCTACACACTAATATTATTTCAACCTAAACAAATTCATAGGTATTTTCTCCCATCTTTCCATACCCTGTACATATAAATTCATTCTTATAATTTGTTAATTCATCCAAATCTATTTCTTTAGAGTAATTGTGCACATCGTGAATTTGTTCATATTCTTCAAATGACAACGACCGACGCGAATCAAGTTGACTGTATATGTCCATTTTCTTAATTTTTTCTTCCCACCCTTCTTTGATAGTTTCAACATGAATTTCCGCTTGAGCACCACTTCCATATGAACCAACTAATATCTTTTTATCCACTAAGTCTAACCCTTCACTCTCCGCATGCAATAAGCTAGATGCCCGCGCAAGATGGACTGATCCAGTATACCAATTCCCCGCCTTACTTGATATTTGCACCGTTGGTTCTATGACGTGCTTATACCATTTTTTATATACTTCTGTCCCTTCTAAGAGTTTCATATATTCTCGAATACTCTCTGTATATTTTTCATCTTCTGAGAATTTTTCCCTCTCTGGTTTTGGTCCTATTAACTTTTCCAGTTCATTTTCAATCGGTGTCCCCCGAGTCATATATCGGTATCCTAAGCTTGCAGCCTTTCTTACCATTCCTGGAAATGGAACATGAAATGGAACAAATTGAAACTCTTCTATATTCATCTTCCCACTTCTCTCTTCAAAATTCATTAATGCATTTCTCATCAATGAAAGATATACTTGAACAGATCTCTTCCCATCAACACTAGGGAATTGCTGATTTGGTTTGAGAAAATCAGTTTCATCAACACTAGAGTATCCTTGTTTTAGACTTAATTCCATGATAGATGGATCCTCTGAAATTAACATGGCAACTGCACCAGCACCTTGTGTTGCTTCACCTGGATTTCCTCTTTCATATAATGCAGTATCCGTTGCAATTACTAATGCAGATTTCCCCTCGTTCCTGCCTGAAAGAATCCAGTTATGTGCATCATCTATACATTGTGTTCCTGCTATGCATGCAAACTTTCTCTCTCCTTTGTTCACATTACGGAACTCTTCACCAAACACTTGCTCAAGACAACCTGAGATATACGTGGAAATAGGTTTGGACGAATCAAATGAACTTTCTGTAGCAACATCTATTCTACCAATCTCACTTGGGTCTAACCCTTCCGCAATCATCAATTTATAAGCCGCATTTGCTCCCATTGTTACTATGTCTTCTCGAACATCTGGAAATGAACATGTGTAAAGTCCCAATCCCTTTGTATATTTATCCGGATTTTCTCCAACCGCAGGGGCAAATACATTCGCTAAGTCTAGACTCAACTTACCCGACCAAATGGAAATTCCATCTATGCCTACACTTTTCATAACGCTGTATAACTTGACCCAATATAAGTGATTGTCGGTGTCCCTTCCGTCAATAGACGGAATTAATCTATTCTATTCTTTTGTATCGATTCCATAAACATTTTTTGGAGTATCTATATGTGCCACTTCCATCATTTCTATATGCCCTTCTTCTCTCAACGTTTTCGTTCTTTTTGGAACTGTTTTTATCCCTAGAACTGCACCAGGTCTATTTGGATCATCTAGATAGTCCGTTTCCATCATGAATGGATTTCCATTTTCAATAGCCCTTCTCAACTCATCCCTTCTGCTAATTACACTCGGGGTTACTCCTCTACAAATTCCCTCTGCGAAATGTTTGACTATTTTTTCCCATGGATGTCCAATTTCCTTTGCCCAATCTGAAACCTCTGAAAGATCTTCTGTCGTTTCTGTGTGTAACTGAACTGCTATTTCTCTCTCCGATGCCAGTGAAATAGCATATCGAAGTACTTCATTAGAAGTATCCCATATTTCTTTTGAAACCTCATAATGTGGCCGTCCAGATTTGAGGGCAATAGCATCACCCTTGTCAATTAATTTCGCAGCCATGTCTAAACCATCACACATGAATCTACCTGCTTCTTTTGCAGTTTGCCCCTCCGCAACCAATCGAGATATGAGGGCAGGATGCACTCCTAAAACAGCCCAAGCACGACCTTCAAGAATTTCAGTGGCTTGTTCAACAATCTCAATAGTCTGATAGAATCTCTCTTCAAAATCAGTCATGTCCGACGGGGTTTTGCCATCTTTCCACGAATGCTGATTCACAATTAACATATGCGTCCCTCCACTTTTGCTAAACTCTTCTACTGCCGCTATTCCCTTCCCCTTCTCTGGATCTAAATGGCAGTGATTATCGAAAATGGGGTTCATTTGGAATTCAAAACTATACTCTCGTGCGCCGATTTGGACAGCCCCTCTGATTTTCCATGTTCACTCGGAGCAATGACTACTGTCCTAAGTCCGTACCTTGAAGCCAGCTCTATTGCAGGTTTAAAATCCATGTCTCTAGATGCAATCGCAATGATTTCTGTAGTTCCATTAACAGCTATTTCTGCAGCATCAACAGCCAATCTTACATCCACATCCCCACTAGTTATTATTGTCTCAAAACCTCGGGATTCTGCAGCTTGAATCAATCCAGGAGGGGCATATGAATCTAGATAGCATCTAGCGATTACCAACCGTCCATATTGTAATGCAACTTCTCTTAACTCATCTAAATCACAATCGAATTCTTCCCGGAAACAGTTGGGGCCATCAATCAACAAACCAACCGATTTCCATTCCATCGACTGTTTTTTATTTGGCTTTCCATTAACCAATTTTTTGAAATTCATATATGTTGTTATTACTTAAAGTGGATATGCTTGGCGATAACACCATTTACGATTAAATCTTTACATCCCTTTCATTTAATCCAAACCTACAAGTAAAATGACATCCACATATATTTATTATCTATGGATCTCCGATTATCTCCATTAACCACTTCTCATGAACAAATGGGTGCAAAATTTACAACGTTTGGTGGGTGGAAAATGCCTATCCGATTTAGTTCTATAATCGAAGAGCACAATTATGTTCGAAATACTGCTGGAAAGTTCGATGTTTCCCATATGGGTCAAATCATTTTAAGTGGAAATGATGCGGAATATTTAATAAATAAATTGGTTTCCAACAATGTCACAAATCTTCGAGACGACCAGGCCCAATATGCTATGATAACCAATCAAGATGGAATCATATTGGATGATATCCTAGTTTATAGGAATTCTTCAGAATCATTCATGTTCATACCAAATGCCGGACACGACGAAGAAATGTTCCTTAGATTTGTACAATTCCGCGATAAGTGGAATCTTGACGTAACTGTGCAAAATTCCACCAATGAAATTGCCATGTTTGCAATACAAGGACCAGATGCTGTCAACTCCCTCGAAAAAATATCTTCAGATTCAATTTCCAATCTAAAGAGATTCACAACCACTGCTGCAAACATAGCCGGGACACCTTGCACTGTCTCCCGAACCGGATATACTGGTGAAGATGGTTTTGAATTATTACTCTCTGCCCAAGATGCACTCGGTTTATGGGGTAATTTAGATTTCCCCTCCTGTGGGCTTGGATCTCGAGACACTCTCCGAACTGAGATGGGATTTTTACTATCTGGTCAGGATTTTGAATATAAAACCAATCCAAGAACTCCCTTCGAAGCCGGGGTTGGATTCACAGTTGATTTGGAAAAAGATTTCATTGGAAGGGATGCATTGCTACAGTCAAATTCTCAAACACTTGATTACAATTTTATAGGTTTTTCACTCCAAGATAGATCAATCCCTAGGCCCAATTCTCCTATAATGGGCAATACTGGAGAACAGATAGGAATAGTAACAAGCGGAACTTTGAGTCCCACTCTAGGTATCCCGATAGGATTGGGTTATGTCAAATCTGCCCATTCTTCTATAGGAACTTCTCTTCAGATTACCATCAGGAATGCCGCAAAACCAGCAACGATATGTTCTGTCCCCTTTATTAACCAACAATGACCTTTTCAGTCCCCAATGATAGGAAATATTCCCAATCACACGAATGGGCTTTGATAGATTCTCAGACCGCTTTGATTGGAATAACTGATTTCGCACAGGACGAATTAGGAGATATAGTTTTTGTAGAATTACCCAATCCCGGGGATTCAATAACAAAAGGTGATATATTCGGACTCGTAGAAAGCATCAAAGCAGTCTCGGATTTATACGCCCCCCTATCTGGAACTATTTCAGATATCAACCCCCTCCTTGACACGGAACCCGAACAAATCAATGACGATCCATATGGTGCCGGCTGGATGCTCAAAATAGAACTAACCGACCTCGGAGAGGTCGAAAAATTGCTCACCAAGGATGAATATCAGAGTCAAACAAGTTAACTAAATAAACATAGCATTATGGATCTGCCACCTTCTACCCAAAGTCCCTATACTTCACACACCTCTGAAGACGTCGAATCTATGCTTTTTGATCTCGGACTTAAATCAATAGAAGATTTATTTGATATCCCTTCTTCTGTTAAACTCCAAGACCCACTTGATATCCCTCCGTCATCTGAACATGAAGTAAAAACAAAATTAACAAATCTTTTTCAGAAAAATCTACCTCTTGTTGAATTTATTGGTAATGGCTATTATTCCCACTATGTCCCCTCTATAGTCAATCACTTGTCCGACCGATCCGAGTTTCTAACTTCTTATACTCAATACCAACCCGAGATTTCACAGGGATTTCTACAAGCCTTGTTCGAATATCAATCCATTATAGTTGAGCTAACTGGATTAGAAATAGCCAATAGCTCAATGTACGATTTTGCAACCTCTATAGGGGAAGCAGCACTTCTATCTAATAGAATCTCTCCCGATAGGGCTGTTGTATTGGTGCCTGATATTTTAAGACCAGATCGCCTCAGTGTTTTAAAAAATTATATCTCCAACTCTGGACTTAAAATAGAATTCTATTCCACAAAAGAATCTAATACTGATATGGATCATCTAAGTAATGTACTCTCCAATGAAATTTCATTAGTCTATGTGGAAAGTCCCAATGCCTATGGCGCACTCGAAGAATCCCTCCGAGAGTTGGTTACAATATCTCACGATTCAGGAGCTTTGGTCTGCCTAGGCACAGACCCAATAGCATTATCGGTACTAGAGCGACCTTCTTCACTTGACATTGATATGGTAGTTGGAGATGCATCGGTACTTGGACTCTCCAATGCATATGGAATGGGGGCAGGCCTGTTCGCTTGCCGAAATGAATACTTGCGAAAAGTTCCTGGTAGATTAGTTGGAATCACTAAGGATAACCATGACCGTCGAGCGTATACTCTCACACTTCAAACAAGAGAACAACATATAAGGCGAGAACGTGCAACCTCAAATATTTGCACTAACCAAGCATGGGTCGCACTAAGGACTGCAATTCATGCTGCATATTTGGGTCCTTATGGTCTAATTGATTTGGCAAAAAAATGTATAGAACTTCCTCTTGAATTATCTACCAAGCTTAATAATATCGAAGGGGTAATTTCTCCTCTAAATGATCGACATCATTTCCGAGAATTCGTAGTGAGAACTACTAAAAAATCCCAAGATATATCTCGTTCACTAGAATCCAGCGGATATGCAGTTTCTTGCATAAACGACCAAGATTTGCTAATTTGTATCACCGATACCAATGTATCTCATATGGATTCTTTCATTGAGGCTTTCCAAGAGGCGATGCTATGACTGATTCTTTTACCCCTCCCCATCACCAAACAAAATGGATTTCACAATCCGTTTACGAACCTCTTCTATCTGAAAAAAATCTAACTACTGTTTTTTTAGAAGACATGCCCCTGCCACCCCATTTAACACGCGAATCTCTCACTTTACCTAGTTTATCTGAACCAGAGATAGCACGCCACTATACGCGACTTTCTCAGATGACATACGGTGTTGACAGCGGTCCCTATTTATTAGGTAGTTGCACCATGAAATATAATCCAAAATTCACCGAAGATCTGGCCACTCTACCTGGCTGCAATATTCACCCTGATAGGAACCCCCACACTATTCAGGGCACTCTTGAAGTTTTATACACCTTGCAAGAGCATCTATCAACCATTGGAGGGATGGATGCAGTAACATTACAGCCCCCCGCAGGCGCATCTGGAGAATTAACCGGAATTTTAATCATCAGGGCTTTTCACGAGTCACGTGGTGACTCCTCTCGAAATGAAATTATCATACCAGAAAGTGCACATGGGACTAATCCAGCGAGTGCAGCAATGGGTGGTTACAATATAATTGAAATCCCAAGCAATGATGAAGGGCGAGTCAATATAGATGCACTCCAAGCTGCACTATCTGAAAAAACTGCAGCGCTGATGCTAACCAATCCTAATACTCTTGGCCTATTTGAATCTGAAATAGAACTCATTGCCTCAATGGTCCATAAACAAGGTGGATTGCTTTATTATGACGGTGCAAATCTAAATGCACTTGTGGGCCGTTCTCGCCCTGGTGATATGGGATTTGATATCATGCATTACAACGTACACAAAACATTTGCGACCCCCCATGGGGGAGGTGGACCTGGAGCTGGACCTGTTGGCGTTGTATCAAAACTTAAAACATTTCTGCCGGCCCCGATTGTAATAAAAACGGAGGTGGGATTTGATTTCTTTACACCTAAAAACACCATTGGAAAAGTACATGGATTCCATGGAAATTGGCTCTGCTTGGTGAAAGCACTTGGATATATCCTCCGCCTCGGAGGCACCGGTCTTCGCGACGCCAGTGCAACTGCAGTTTTAAATGCAAATTATCTAGGAAGTAAAATTAAATATGAAATTCCATTCCGGCCATTTTATCATGAATTTGTGGCTAGTTCGGGAGATCAAGATGCCGCTGATGTTGCCAAACGCTTATTAGATTATGGGGTCCATCCTCCTACTACCAAATGGCCCTTGATAGTCCACCAAGCATTACTAGTCGAACCAACCGAATCTGAAAATAAAACAACATTGGATAAAATAGCATCTGCTTTCAATGCAGTTGCAAAAGAAGATTCTTCTGTACTAAAATCCGCTCCCCTTTCCACAACTGCAGGAAAAATAGACCAAACAACTGCAGCACGATCTCCTATTTTTTCATGGCATTCTATCGATCCATCCTCATGAATAATTCTATTTCGACTCTTTCTAGATATGAACCTCTGCTAGCCAATTATTCTGATTTCTTAGATAGCTGCGCAACCCCTTTACCACATGTCGCCCGGATTAATACTATCAAAACAACAGTTGACAATACTCTATCTCTTTTATCGAAATTATCAATCAATGTCACCCCTTGCCGTTGGAATCCTTTACTTTTTCAGATTGACGATGGATCTCCTGGAAATACTTTGCCTTACCTACTTGGCTGGCTCCATGGACAAGAAGAAGTATCTTCAATACCTCCTCTAGTTCTAAACCCACAGCCCGGAGACTTCGTTTGGGATGCTTGTGCCTCTCCTGGATCTAAAACATCACAAATAGCCGCTTTAATGAATGACATTGGCCTTATAGTGGCAAACGATTCCAACCTTAGAAGGATGCCAGCATTGAGATCTAATCTAGAAAGATTGGGTGTTACTATTGCTGCAGTCACTCATTCAGATGCCAGACATTTTTCACTAAAACCATTTGAATTTGATCTTTTTGATTCCGCCCTAGTGGATGTTCCTTGTTCAGGAGAAGGTACTATAAGAAAAAATCCAGTTGCTTTAAAAAATTGGTCAATTGATCAATTATTCTCTCTTCAGAAAGTCCAAATGTCTATACTAAAAAGGGCCATTGGGGTAGTTAAGAGCGGAGGCACTGTTGTTTATTCTACCTGTACATTTTCCCCTGAAGAAAACGAGATGGTCATAGATAGAATTCTTTCTGAAGAAAAATGCAAACTTGTTCCATTCGATTTGCCTATGATCTCTTCCCCTGGCGTAACCGAGTGGGGAGGAAATCAATTCAATTCTTCACTAGATCTTTGCAAACGAATTTGGCCAAATCAAAATAATACTGGAGGATTCTTTGTAGCAAAACTGGAGGTATTGTGAATTCTCAAACTACCACTTTTGATTTATTGCCTCTTGAAAATAACAACAGAGAAGACCAATCTCAAATCACAAGGAATGAATTACTAGATTTTTGGAATAATAAATTTGGAATCTCTCCTCAACTATTCGAAGAATATAGTTTTTGGGAGAAAGGATCTGGAAAAATCTGGGCGTTCAAAGTTAAGTTTTCAAAGAGTATTCCAATAGAGGCCATGGGTATTCGATTCACCACGACTAATCAAAAGAGTTGGAAACCCACTACCACTGCAGCACAGAAATTTGGACATCATGCCACAAAAAATGTCTTGTTACTCTCTCCTGAACAAATTTGGAAATTTGTCCAGGGGCAATCTTTCTCGATAGATTGGAACGGCGAATCTGGATATGTCATCGTACGTGGAAATCTATCCGATTCCGATTTACAGATAGGAGTTGGGCTGTATTCGCGTGGTGTGCTACATTCCCAAATACCCAAAAGTAGGCAATTACATCTTCACTAATTCTGTAGTCTATTCTATCGACATTTCTAGCTCCCCTTCTTCTTCAAATTCTTCCAAACTAATTTCAAAAACAGTAGCAGTTTCTATTTTTTCATTCGATTTGACTTCTATAATCTCCGTTTTTTGTTCAATTTCTCCCTCCACTTTCACTACGATGACCAATTTTCCCATTCTACTATTTCTCCCCTCATTCACTATGATCGTATTCACGATGAGTTTGCCCTCTGGAGTTGCATCTATGTCAAAATTTTCGACCCTAAGTAGCTCTTTAGCCTGGCGATCCGAAGTTGGTGCACTCCGAACGCCATCTCCACTCCTCGATTCTATACATCCCGTCAACACCAATAGAGCTACCAATATATTTGAAAGAAATAATCTCCTTTGCATCTATATTCTATCAATGTCCTCAGACAAAATTAATCTTAAGGAATTTTTGTCACAATATATTTATAATTCTACAACAACTCTTATCCCATATGTCTGATCCATCAGAACAACCTACTAGAAATGATTCTGATTTGGATGAAAAAAAAATAAATAACATTTTGCCAACGGACCCCGAATCCGAATTAAACATTATATCTTCATGCCTCCATGAGATGTTGCAAATTCATTTTGAAGGCAATCTCCCCTCCTCCATTTCATCTGCTTCAAACAAAGAAAAATTACATTTAATTTCAACCCAATTAACCTCTCAGTCCAATTCCATATCTGAGTTAGAATCTATGCTCCAGCGTGCCCAAGCCGATCACCAAAATTACAAAAAAAGAAAACAAACACAATATGAAGCAGAAAAACTCAGATCTATAGAAAGCATTTTACTCCGTCTATTCGATCTACGTGATGGCCTTGTGCTTCTTTCTGAACAATATCATAATGCAGATGCAGTATCTAGTATGGGGGCAATATTGGCCAATCTAGATTCCACTTTCGCATCTTCTAATGTAATTCCCATAGTCCCTTCACCCGGAGATCAAATTGACCCTTATGTACATGAGGTTTTTTCTACTATCGAGGGATCTCAACCTCCTGGAACCATTGAAGTAATCCATAGAATTGGATATTCTTCTGGATCGAAAGTCCTGAGGCCTGCTCAAGTGTCTATTAGTTCAGGTCCTCTCGAAACCCAGTGAATTAGTAACCTTTAATGGGATAAACATAATATTTCTTCGCACATGACAAGTAGTAAAATCATCGGGATTGATTTGGGTACTACAAATTCCGCCTTTGCGGTAATGGAGTCTGGAGATCCCGAAATCATAGTAAATGCAGAAGGTGATAGGACTACTCCCTCTATCGTCGCGTTTACAACTAAAACGGAGCGCTTAGTCGGAAAACCTGCAAAAAACCAAGCAATACAAAACCCAGAACGAACAATCCGATCTATAAAACGCCACATGGGTGAAGAAAAATACTCTGTCAACATTGACAAAAAAGACTATTCACCCGAAGAAATATCTGCAATAATTCTTCAAAAAATAAAACGTGATGCAGAGGACTACCTAGGAGAACCTGTGACTCGGGCAGTGATTACTGTTCCTGCTTATTTCAACGATGCACAACGCCAAGCAACAAAAAACGCCGGTGAAATAGCAGGCTTCACAGTTGAGAGAATAATCAATGAACCAACTGCAGCAGCAATGTCCTATGGAATTGGGGATTCTGAAAACAAAACAATTCTAGTTTTCGATCTTGGAGGTGGGACTTTCGATGTCTCTATCCTCGAGCTTGGAGGTGGAGTTTATGAGGTTCTCGCGACAAATGGAGATTCAACGCTAGGTGGTGATGATTGGGATCAAGCTTTAATAAACCACTTAGCGACCGAATTCAAAAATTCACATGGTGTTGATCTGTCCGAAGATCTCCAAGCTCTACAACGCTTAAAAGAAGCAGCAGAAAATGCAAAAATAGAATTATCGAGTGCTCTAGAAACGACAATCAATTTACCTTATGTAACTGCGACCGACTCTGGTCCTCTTCACCTTGAACAAAAAATAACTCGGTCTACATTTGAATCATTGACTAGCGATCTTCTAGAACGCACTTCCACACCAATAAAAATGGCACTAAAGGATGCAAATTGCTCCACTTCTGATATCGATGAGGTCATTCTCGTTGGTGGGTCTACTAGAATTCCTCATGTTCAAGAAAAGGTAGTCTCGATACTTGGAAAAGAACCTAGAAAGAATATAAATCCAGATGAATCTATTGCATTAGGGGCCGCAATCCAAGGAGGAGTCTTGTCTGGCGACATCCAAGACATAGTTCTCCTCGATGTGACACCTCTATCTCTTGGAATTGAGGTCAAAGGAGGCCTTTTCGAACGACTCATAATGCGCAATACTACCATCCCAACTGAGGAGTCCAAAATATTCACAACAGCAGCAAACAATCAACCATCAGTTCATATCAAAGTTTCCCAAGGCGAGCGAGAAATTGCAGATAAAAACGAACTTTTAGGCGATTTCGAACTTTCTGGAATTCCCCCCTCGCCCGCCGGGATGCCTCAAATAGAAGTCACTTTTAAATTAGATGCAAATGGAATCACCCATGTCTCTGCTGAAGACAAAGGATCTGGAAATAGAGAATCAATAACCATCGCTGGAGGATCTGGCCTATCCGACGAAGAAATTGAACAAATGAAGAAAGAAGCCGAAGAACATGCAGAAGAAGATCAACAAAGGAGGTCGTTAGTAGAAGCTAGGAACAATGCTGAGGCCACTATAAACCAAGCAAAAACTCTATTGGAAGAACATAAAGAACATGTGGATGAGGATCTCAAGACAGAAATAGAATCTGCCATTTCTGAAGTAGAAGCAACCCTAGAAAATGAAGAATCATCGGCAGATGAAATATCAGATTCTCTGGAAAATTTATCTCTAAAACTTCAGGAAATTGGAAAGAGAATTTACGACGAAAATAATGCCCAATCTGCAACATCTCCGGATTCTTCTGAAAACCAAGAAGAAGAACCCATTGATGCAGAATTTGAAGATGTAGAGGAATAAATATTCCTGGTAGTTAAATAATTGCTTCACCTATTCGTCCCTATTTATGGGTGAAGATTTTTACGATATTCTTGGTGTAAGCCGGGAAGCAACCACTCCCGAAATCAAACAGGCATACCGTAAAAAAGCGGCCCAATATCACCCCGATGTCTCTAGTGATCCAAAAGCAGAAGATAAATTCAAAAATATCAAAAAGGCGAAAGATGTCTTAACAGACCCTTCTCTTCGGAAAACATACGATCAGGTGGGCCATTCCCAATTCGAACAGGCCCAGAAACAAGGTGGGTTTTCAAACACTAATTTCAGTGGAAACCCTAGTGATTTCTTTAATAATATCAATTTTTCAACTGGATTTGGAAATCTATTTGATATGTTCTCAGGTGGCCCCTCTAGCGCTGCCCCTATGCGTGGAAAAACTCTCACATTATCTCTTGAAATAGATTTAGAAGATGCATATTCTGGCGTGGCAAAAACTATACATTTCAACCGACCAGAATCTTGTTCTAAATGTAGTGGAACTGGACATCCTCCAGATGCAAAAACCACCAATTGTCCCACTTGCAATGGATCTGGAACCATCACCCGAACAAGTTCGACATTATTTGGTCAAATTCAACAAGTAATCACTTGTTCTAGTTGCCAGGGCGAGCGAGTATCTTATTCAAAAACTTGTAATTCTTGTTCTGGATCAGGAGTCTCCATGAATAAAGTAGAATTCCCATTTCAAATTCCACCCGGGGTCCCCGACTCGACAACATTTCTCTTCCAAGAGGAAGGGGCAGCATTGAAAAATGGTATCAATGGAGATTTAAAGGTCACTGTGTCGATAAAAAAACATCATCATTTCAAACGTGAAGGTTCTCATATTTATTATTCCTGCGAAATCCCCTTTCAAGACGCAGTTTTTGGGACTAAAATAAAAGTACCAACTCTAGGTGGTATCTCCGATTTAACAATCCCCCCTGGAACTCAAAATGGTGATACTTTCCGATTATCTGGTTGTGGGATGCCTCAACAAGGTAGAAAAAAATCTCACGGTGATCAAATAAATAAGATTCGCATACCAACTCCTCACCCTTCTAATCTCTCCAGCGAACAGAAAAAAACACTAAAATCATTTGGGAAATCTATCGGAGAAGAAACGAAGTCTGGAATTTTCAATAAACTTAAAGAATTATAATATAATTTCTGTACTTTTGCAGACTCTTCCAAATTTAGATTCCACATTCATTTCCGTTAATTTCTGTAGTTCTTGCATATCTGTACTCGAACAATCAGAAAGTAATGTTACATCGTATCCATTATCATAAGCATCATAGAGTGTGGTGGCGACACAAACGTTGGTCGCACAACCTGCAAATAACACTTCTTCGATCCCATTACTTCTCAGATAATCATCTAGGTCTGTATTGTGAAATCCACTATACCTATGTTTGATGACTATTATGTCTTCTTCCCCAACTTCCAATTCTGGTGCAAATTCTGCCCCCTCCGTCCCCGGTCGACAGAACCATTTTCCAATCCTTTCATATTTTTCACGCAACGGTCTAGATACTGTCTTTTCACTATGTATTGCCCCCACAAATATAGGAGTTCGCCCCGATTCTCTATACTTTTTAAGAAATTTAACAGTTGCATCTATTGCAGGCTGATGAATTGGATCTTCTACAAATCTATCTAATTCTTCCGAATACTTTTTGCAAAAATCTAGTTGGAAATCAACAACAACCAAAGCTGGGTCACTTATCATATCAATTCTATGTTCTATTCGAACCCCTCTCTGATCACCCTTGCGATAAATCATCAGTGCCAAATACTTTTTCCATTAGGGATGCAATGATATTTCATGTACGTCCGAGCAGCCAAGAATCGAGATGAACTTTGGCTTCTAGATCAGATAGAATCCCTCTCAGCGGATGATATCGCTTTCCGCTCTAGAGATTATGTTATCGTAATCGATTCTGATAAACCCACCAAATTGGGTTTCGGGCGAAATAGAATCCATAAAGAACACACAACATCCGATTTTTGTGAGATAACTAGTATTTGTATCCTGGACGATTCACAAAAAGAATCTATACTAGCTCACATTTTTGAAAGCCTCATAAAAAAGGCCCAGAAAGAGGGATTTGATAATTTCTATTTCTTTACAAAAAACACTGATTATCTATCCCAACTAGGTTTTATCTCCCTTGAGGAATCCGACCTTTCACCTCCTGTCCTGGATAGGTTATCTGAAAAACGAGCCACAATCTCTCCAGAAATTGACCCTCTATTACTCGATTTCCAAGTATTCAAAATACCTTCTCATATCAAGGCCACTTTTACCTCTCTCAAATCCACTACGCCTCCTCCTTCTAAATTGACCCCTGAAGATTTTGGAATAAATCCTGAAAAAACTAGCTACAAATATTCTACTCGGAAGTAGAATTATTGGGGCTAAATAAACACTTGCGAATTACTTTTTACAACACTTCATTCAGAAGCTTTTTGTTTTATCCGTGCACACTTCCGTCAATGATCGACGATCTAAATTGGGCCATCGGAGGCGAGGCTGGCCATGGGATCGATTCCACTGGAAAAATTTTTGCACAGGCCCTATCTAGGGCAGGGAGGCATGTTTTCACCTCAAAAGTATTTGCTTCTCGCATACGAGGTGGATATACTTCTTATAAAATAAGAACTGCTATAGTCCCTGTCCAAAGTGTTGTTGATCGTATGGATGTCCTCGTTGCACTCACTAAACGCACAGTAGAAGAAAATTTGAGCCAGTTGCATGAAAAATCCATAATAATATATGATGGCGAGCGAACTATGATGAAAGACTTTGAACCACCTGGGGACATAACTAGTCTAAACGTCCCTCTTCAAAGACTAGCCGAAGAAGCAGGGAACGCTATCATGAGAAATATAGTCGCTCTAGGGGCCACTTGTGCTGCAACAAACTTTCCACTTTCCAATTTGGATGAATCTTTAGAAAAACAATTTTCACGAAAAGGATCTGAACTCGTTGATAATAATAAAAAAGCTGCTTTACTAGGTTATAATTATATTCTTGAAAATTACAATCCTAGCGATTTTGGATATATACTAGAGTGCACTGATGCCAACTACGTTTTATTAAACGGAGATGAGGCTATTGGGATGGGTGCAATTGCCGCAGGATGTCGTTTATATGCAGGATATCCCATCACCCCGGCTACCGCTGTGATGAACTATATAAAAGGAAGAATAGAAAAATTCGGTGGTCATGTCATCCAAGCGGAAGATGAGCTATCTGCAATCAATATCGCTCTTGGGGCTGCAAGAACCGGGGCTAGGACTATGACTGCCACATCCGGCCCTGGCATCGACCTAATGACCGAAACATTTGGCTTAGTATCGATGACCGAAACTCCACTTGTCATCTGCAATGTTATGAGAGCTGGCCCCTCCACTGGCATGCCAACCAAACAAGAACAAGGGGATTTAAATACCATGTTGTACGGTGGCCACAGTGAATGCGAACGATTCGTTCTCGCTCCCACCACCGTTGCAGAATGTTTCCACAAAACCGTCGAAGCATTCAATCTAGCTGAGAAATACAATTTACCTGTCTACTTGACTGGAGATCTATCGTTAGCAGTCACTGATCAAACTTACTCCCCCAATGAATTTGATATGGAGTCTATTGTATGGGAACGTGGAAATCTCATCACCGAAACCTCTGAATTAGAACCTTGGCTCAATTCAAAAGGTCAATTCAAACCACATGCTGACACAGAAGATGGCATTAGCCCTAGGACCTTACCTGGTGTTGAAGGCGGAATTCACATGGTTACTGGACTGGAACATGATGAATTGGGGCGAAGGACTGAGCATCCCCCTACTCGAGATAAACAAGTTCAGAAAAGGAAACGAAAAGTAGAAACTGCAATTGAACAAGAGACCTTCGATTACCGTGAATTTGGGTCTCCAGATTCCGACATCCTAGTTATTTCATGGGGCTCGAATGAAGGTGCAATAATTGAAGCAATGGATCAAATAGATCAAAAAATAAGATTCCTCTCCTTCCCTTATATTTTCCCTCGACCTGACATCTCTGAAGAAATTAAAAATGCCTCCATGGTATTCGTCATAGAGTGCAATGCAAGCGGCCAATTCGCAACACTTTTAGAACATGATTCCCTCTCGCGTGTCACAAGAATATTAAAGTACGACGGAGTGAGGTTTTCTGCAGACGAAATAGCAAAAGAGCTTAATTCATATCTCGTACCTGAGGAGGTCGTATTAAAATGAGTACTGGTGCAAATTTCGCAGAGTTTAAATCTGATAAAAAACCAACTTGGTGTCCTGGATGTGGGGATTTTGGAACCATGAATGGGATATTAAAGGCCCTTTCGAACACAGGGGCAACTCCTGAGAATACATTTTTTGTTGCAGGAATTGGATGTTCTGGAAAAATTGGAACCTATGTTCGAACATATTCAATCCACGGTGTTCATGGGAGGGCACTTCCAGTAGGATGTGGGGCAAAAATAGCAAACCCAAATCTAGAAGTCATGGTCGCAGGGGGGGATGGAGACGGATTTTCAATCGGAGCTGCACATTTCATCCACGCCGTGCGTAGAAATATAAACATGACTTATGTTGTAATGGATAATCGTATCTATGGATTGACCAAAGGGCAGTATTCTCCTACAAGTGGCACCGATCTTAAAACTAAAACAAGTCCAAGCGGAACCTATATGCCACCTTTGGACCCTCTTGCATTAGCACTAGCTTCTCAGGGCACGTTTATAGCACAGGCCTTCTCTTCGGATCTCAAACGCCTTATTGAAATAGTTGAAGCAGCGATAAACCACAACGGATTCGCATTTGTTAATGTTTTCAGCCCATGTGTTACTTATAATAAAGTAGACACTTATCAATACTTCCGAGAGGCACTCGTCGATGTAAATGATATCGGACATGACCCAAGTGACTACGACGCAGCAAAACAGTTAATCCTTGACACCGAAACCGAATATCAAGGAATATTATATCAAAATCAAAATTCAATTTCATATGAATCTTCCCATGGACTAGATTCTCCTATGTGGGATTTGCCTAAAACACCCCCTTCAGACCTCATGAATTTAGTCCGAGAATTCTATTAATTAGGGATTTTTGAATATCTCCATTTTATCGCCTAAATCGCCCGTAATTTATCTAATTTTCCCCCCGTGCAGATCCCATGCATTTTTAACTTCTCCTAACTACACTTTCCCATGGGCGTTCAATCGTATGATATTATTATAGTTGGAGGGGGAACTGCCGGTTCTTTTGCAGCTGCTACTGCTGCCCGGGATGGATATTCAGTTGTTGTCTTAGAGAGAAAAACAAAAAAAGAAGCTGGAAATATAGCTTGTGGGGATGCAGTAAAAGGAAAAAGTACTTTCCCCGATGTAATCGATCTAGAGAGATTGGCCAAAGAATCTTTTACAAATAGAAACATAGATCGGGCAGTCTTTGAAAACCCCGGATCTGGCCAAAAGATTAATATCCCCTTTGGCAGTACTAAAGGGACCATCCTTGATAGATATGCATATGGGCAGGTGTTACTAGATGAGGTAAAATTATCAGGGGCTGATATCCACTACGATACGGTCATTCAAGATGTTACTCAGAATGGTCAAGTGACAGGAGTCACTGGAATACGAAAAGGAAAATCAGTTTCGTACCAAGCTCCTATCACCATCGATACTGGCGGTTCCATGTCTTTACTTCAAGACAAAGTTGATTTCTCTGGAACTACATTCGATACAAATGTTTCCTACAGACAATTCTGCTCCGCATATAGGGAAGTCATTGAATTACCAAAACCCGTAGATTGGCACGATGCTATTATTTTCAAACCCACTGATGAACTAGGCTATCTTTGGTACTTCCCCCGAACACCTACTACAATTAACGTAGGTGTGGGGTTCCAAATGAACAAGCCTCCCATGGAACTTGTTAAAGTAGTCCAAGATGACATTCGAGCACATCCTGATTTCAAAGGTTGTGTCGTAGTTGATAAATTAGGCGCCGCATTACCAACGAGGAGGCCATTTGATTCGGCAGTTGCGCCCGGATTCATCGCAGCTGGGGACTCTGCTGGTCATGTAAATCCAACTACCGGTGGAGGAATTGGCGCAGCAGCAACCTCGGGTCATTTCGCTGCCCAAACTGCAATAAACGCGATCGAATCCGACGATGTAAGTGAGTCCTCTCTCTGGGATTATAATGTCAAAGTTATGGAATCTTTTGGCAAGCGATATGCTGCGATGGACTTATATAATATTTGGGGCGGCGCGCATGATGTTTCAGAACTCACAGATGTCATTTCGTGCATACCTGGTCAACAACTAGTTGATATCATGAGTAAACATGGAAGTACAACAATGGGGATCTGGGTCAAACTTAAAACATTGGCAAAAGCATATCGCCATTGGGGTCTCCTTCTTGAATTATATAGAATTAACAGGGAAGCTGGACGACTCAAACTTCACTATGATCTCTATCCGGCATCTCCTAATGATTTCGATTCATGGCAAGCCAAACGCGACCTAATCATGGATTCTGTTTATTCTATTTGCAACGCCGAACCAAAGTATTAGGGACTTTTTATGTCGCTATAGCCATATAGAACCATGGATACCTCCGATCCAACAATAATTATCCCTCGAAAAAAGGGAATGCCCTCACTGGGCCTTGGAACTTGGAAAATGTCAGGTATTTCTTGTACTAATTCAATCCAATTTGCCCTTGAACTAGGCTATCGCCATATCGACACTGCTCAAATTTACGATAATGAAATAGACATTGGAAATGGAATTTCACAGGCAGAAATAGTAAGAGAAGATCTATTCATTGCAACAAAGATTCACACAAAAAATCTCTCTTATAACCGTGTATTGAGCGAAGCAGAATCTAGCGTAGACCGATTACGAACAGAATATATAGATCTTCTTTATGTCCATTGGCCTGCTGGAACTTATGATCCAGAAGACACTCTAGCTGGGTTTTCCGATCTTAGAGACGATGGGGTGATTTCTCACATTGGGGTGAGCAATTTTGAACCTCAACAACTAAAAGTGGCATTAAAAGAATGCGATGCGCCAATCTTTGCAAATCAAATTGAAATGCACCCCTTTCTACACCAAGATGAGTTGTGCACTTTTTGCAATTCCAATGATATTCTTGTTGTGGCATATTCTCCAATCGCTAGAGGTGCCATTTTCGATTCTCCCGAATTAACTACCATCTCCAAAAAATATGGGGCGACTGAGGCAGAAGTCAGTCTATCTTGGATCCAAAATAAAGGTGCAATACCTATACCAAAAGCCTCTTCTGAAACTCACATTCGCGATAATATACTTTCTTTCCCGTTATCTCTGTCCTCAGACGATATATCTACGATCGATTCTATCGAACTAAACGAGCGCCAGGTCGATCCTGAATTTGCTCCTTGGAACCTCTAACTATTATCTCTCTATGTTTTTGCTACATATACCCTAGATCTCTAAGACGTTCCATAATCCCTTCTTTATCTTGGGCCCTCCCTTGTCTCTCTGAGGTTTCTTCTAGATTTTGTAACCATGCCGGTTTATTTTCAGATTTCATAGATCCCTTTTTTGTACCTAATGATCTAAACCCTTCAAAATATTTTGGCCCAACTGGTATATCTTCAGATAAAATCCCTTTTGGCAGATCATCATAATCAGATGGAACATGGCCTATTGGATATCCCTCAACTGAATCTGGAATAACAAATTTCCACATGGCATCCCATAAACTTCTCTCATCAAATTGCAAGATTGGATGAATTCTATCATGAGGTGGGTATTTCTTATGGTCATGGCGAGGGCTAAAAAAGGTCTCATTTGATCTAGCCTCTTGTTCATCCCACCTGACACCAGAAAATATTCCATCAAATCCCCTTGTTATGATCGTATCATTGAGAACTGCAGTCTTTAACAAATGATTACCTACAAATGAATCTGGATCTATGACTATCCTTTCTTCTTTATAGTCTAATTTTTGCAATTCCTTCTTATTCGACTCATTGAGGTATTTTACTTCTATGCTTTGGCCACTTCTCTCTATGAGATTACCAATATCTTCATTCCTCGCTTTAATTAAATTTAGTTCCCATTTATCTGCCCATCTATCTACAAATTCAGTCACCTCTGGAAAATGTGCAAAGTGATCTAAAAATATCGCAGGAGGGATCTCTTCTCCCCTCTCCTGAGCCACTTCTCGTATCACATAAAGTAATAGTGTGGAATCTTTCCCCCCTGTCCACATAATGGCTGGAGATTTATACTGTTCTAAACCCTCATTGACAACTTCGATTGCCTTTTCTAGTTTTTCTTCAAGACTATGATATTCTTTTGCTGAATGGCCTCTACCATCCTGATAATCGACCTCAATATAATCTGGAAATTCAACAACCATTCTTCTCATACCTCTTTGCTGTATCGTGGGCAAATAACTTTTGTATCTGGCCTCAATTTATATATTTATTATCTCTCCAGTTTATGCCACTTTCCGCATCTATGTCCTTTCTTTCTTCAGTAATTTTTATCACCGCAGGTTTTATTTCTCCTTCAGTAATTTTTACCACTTTTAATTGTTCTTCTTCAATATATATGGCTTCAAGAGATCCTTTACTCCCTCTTTCCGCAATCCCACATAAAACTTGAAACATTTGGTATTGAAAAGCTGTGTTTTGTAATATGGCATCTAACTCCCCTTTGAACGTAGCAATTTCTACTATGTCCATGGGCCGCTCTTGATCTGGTTCAAGTGCTTCTATCTCTTCCTCTGTCAATTCTTTCATCACTTTGAGTTCAGTCACTGTCCCTTTTATCACTGCAGTAGGCGTGTATTTTCCTAGATCTGAATCTTCAACCACAGCTGTTATGATCAATGTGTTACTCCTCCGCTTCATATCTGCACTATCCAATCCTTCTGGAGATTCTAAATTTTTTATATAATCTTCCACTTCCAACAAGGGAATCTCTAGAGTAGAATGAAGATAATATACTTTATTCTCCATATTTTTTACCCCTTTTTGCACTCTCACACATACATTCTGTAGGATCTCCTTGAATATAGTATTGCCCTTCTCTATTTCTCTAAATTTAATATCATTTTCGCCCGATTTCTTCTAATTTCTCTACAATTGATTCAAGTGGGGTCACGTCCGCATATTTCATATCCATATCAAACAAGGATGCCTCATTAGCAAATTTAGATCTATCTGCCACACATTCAATTGGGATTATAATTCTAAAATTACTTGAATGCCCATCCACTACCGTCGCTCTCACACACCCCGAAGTTGTCATCCCCGTTACCACTACTGTGTCAATCCCTCTATTGTGAAAAAGCATCGCCAAGTGAGTATCAAAAAAGGCACTTGCTCTAGGCTTGTCTAATATAATTTCTCCTTGTAATGGGCTCAGTTTTTTATTGATGTTCTGCCCTTTTGATTCTTTCTTTTCAATTGAACTTCTAGCCCCTGGGCGCTTTGTGGCCCCTGGATATCCTTCTGGGAAATTTCTAGATGGTTTCACATAGTATACTGGAACACCGGCCTTCCTCGCAGCATCGATCAATTTCGCCGTAGCTTCAACGGCAGCAGAACCTGTATCTTCTCTCCCCACTCCATAATCCCCCGTGGTAAATTCATCCGTCATATCCACGATTAATATTGCAGCAGATTTTCCCCATCCAATTCGATTTCCATATCCTGCTTTTCTAAAATATTCTAAATCTTCTTCTGGAATTATATCTGGAATATATGAATTCTCGAGTGACATACTTCATTTTCACATGGCCAATGTTAAAACCTATCGAACAATCTCATTTCTTAAATAACAAATGTGATACATTATCTCTTCCTACTATCTCTATGGAAGATAAATCAAAAATACAGATTCTAGGCACTGGTGGAACCATTGCAAATATCACTGGAAATTACATTTCAGCAGCCGATTTTGTACCTATAGACGCACTTCTTGATTTGGCCCCCGAAGAAGTAACCTCTCACGCCGATCTGTCCCTCACAGAAATAACCCACCTTAATAGCGGAGCACTCACTCCGAAAGTCTGGTTTGACCTCCACGATGAAATCATGCTCCAATCCAATTCAAGTAACCCTCCTGATGGGTTTGTAATCACACATGGATCTAATACCTCGGAAGAAACAGCCTACTTTTTGAATTTGGTGCTACAAACTGATATTCCTGTAATTATCACTGCAGCTCAACGAAATATAGGTAAGCTAGGGTCTGAAGGATTCAAAAATTTATATGATGCCATACGAGTCGCATCCTCTCCCGATTCTAAAGGAAAAGGGGTCTTATTTGTTGCAAATGAAGAAATTCACCATGCACGGGACGTAACCAAAGTTGCCGCTAGCCGACCCGATGCCTGGAGATCTCCTAATTTCGGCCGCATAGGAGATGTTTTCGACCAAGTACGGTTCTATCGAACTGCCACTCGTGCCTCTACAACTAAGACTGAATTCGATATTTCCAATTCTTCTATCTCTGAATTCCCATTATTGGATGTGCAAATAGTATATTCTTCTTTCTCCGATGATGGAACAATGGTCCGAGCGGCAATAGAATCTGGTGCCAAAGGTATTGTGTGTGCTGCATTTCCCACTTGCAGCCCTGCATGGCCAGATAATTACACAACTCAAGGAGACGCCCTCATCGAAGCTACCAAAAAGGGTATACCTGTTGTCCTTTGCAATCGGGGAATTTCTGGATTCAAACCAGTGAAAGAACCATTCTTAAATGGACAAACTCTCCGTCCTCAGAAAGCACGTATATTATTAGCTTTGGGACTGATGGAAACTAACGACCCCTTGAAATTACAACAAATGTTCGATTCATATTGATGTGCCTATCTTATTTTGGCATTCATAACATCTCCGGAAGCCTAAAGTTTGGGTCCCTCTATCCTATTCCACATGAACATGCAATCCGCTCATTGTGAGGTAGATTATGAGCATTAAATCTGAACAGATAGAGATTTCCTCATCTGATTTTGGAAAAATGAAAGATTACGTCTATGAGCAACTCGTCGCTAGCACTGTAGGTGATGTTGGTGGAAATAGAATGAGGTGGTACCCTTGGCATTCTGCAGAATACCGTTTTACTCACATTCTCAATGTGATTTCTCTATCTACAAAAATAGCACAAAATGAAGGGGCAAATATAGATCAGGTCCGTGTATCTGCACTCTTTCATGATATTGCAAAATTTTCTTCCACACAAAAAGACCACGCAAAAGATGGCGCCGATCTAACCTCTGCATATTTACGTGAAAATTTTAATTTCCCCGATTCTTTCCTTGAAAATATTCATAAAATAATCTCCAATCACGTTCATGATGGATCAATTTCCCATTTATCACTTGAGGAAAGATGCTTAATTGAAGCAGACATGATCGATAAAATTGGTGCCAATGGATCTACACTTTTACTCCTAAGAATGGGTTATGATTCTCATCCTCCTGCCCACATCATGGAAACATTGCAGAAAGTTATCAAACGCGGAAAAGAAACTCTCCCTTATATAAGTACAGATACTGGATACTCTCTCGCATATCAGAGAATCCAACGTGCAACGTGGTTAAAGGAATGGGTGGAAGATGAAACTCCTGGAGTGTCCGAACTACCCCGTAATTAAAATTGAAATTGATTTTAACAAAAATATACTACCAAATATAGCTAGTATTGCTGAATTCACCAAAGCAACCACTCTGAAAAACCGTTCATATTTCTTTCCAGCTACTATCAACATTGTTGGAAATATTAAAATCCATATTAAAATTCCTCCAAATATCCCTGTGATTACTTCTATAGTTTGCAATTGAATTTCCCACCCTGTGATTTTGGCTACATTATCTGTAACTATCCCTAACCCTTCATTCTGAAATAATGCTGCAGACAGACCTGCCCAAAAAGCCATTTGCCATGGGTTTACCACCCCCACACCCAAAGCTTTGAAAAACCCACCTTTATTATTCTTTTTAACTTCCCACTTGACTATTTTCCTCCCTTCTCTGAATGACTTATGTGCAAAAACTAACATTACAGTCCCGCCCAACCCTATTAACAATCCCTGTAACCATGCTCTAGAAATAACAATAGCTACCATACCCATGTATGCCATTGACAATAAGACTAGATCTGACACCATCGCTCCAAAACCAGTTTGTACTCCTGCACCCCATCCCTTATTTATACTCTCGTCTGCAATTATGGCATTCATTGGCCCTAGTGGTGCAGCTAATATCAATCCGAATAATATTCCTACTATTATTCCTCCTATCATTCTATCTTTTCTCTTAACTCATATCTCTCTCACGTGTATGGACATCGACACCTCTTTTGGTAAGCTATGTTCTCCTTTCTCATTGCTCACTTTAATCATCCCAAATGGGGCCACCGATTCAATTTTCACTTGTTTTCCTGGTATTATTCCTATCTCTGCCAAATATTGCAATTCCTCACTATCTCTAGTGCGTGGGGCATTCTCGGAGCCGATGTAATTTTCTTTCACTCTCTCTATCACTACTATTTCTCCAGCACTATGTTCTCCTAATTTTGTAGTCTCATCTTTGGCAATTGATGTCAGATCTTCACTTGGTATTGGTGCACCATAAAGTCCATATTTTGGATTCCCAAGCGCATTCGCAATTCTGCGCTCTAATTCTTCTGAAATATGATGTTCCAATACATCTGCCTCTTCGTGAACTTCTGACCAATCATAACCCAAAAACTCCACGAGATATCTCTCTATTAATCTATGATGACGTAGTATTTCCAGTGCGATAGCTTCCCCTTCAGTATTGAGCTTGGCACCTTTGTATTTTTCATATGTTATGAATCCTTTATCTCCTAGCTTGACTAGCATACTCGTCACAGTCGGCGCGCTCACTCCCATCTTCATAGCGAGATCTGAAGTTGATACTTGCCCTTCATTCTCTCGATTAATTAAATAAATATTTTTTAAATAATCTTGCATCACATCGCTAGCATGTTCTCGCATCACTTGATCTTATTTAGACCTATCTAAACATATATTTTTGGGTATTTTTCTATGCCCCCTTCTAACAATCTCTTTTGGCTCTTGCCAAAAAATTTATTCTCTCTTAATCTATATTAAAGGAGTTGGCTCTTGATCTCCTTCATATGGTTCTTCTGTATGGTACTCTAGCCAAGCATCACCATTAAGGAAGTTCTCTGGAATGTCTTCTTCCAATGAACCTGCATTTATTTTAACCCAACCTTCGCCCTCTTTTGACCTCCAGGAATATGCTGCCTTTCCAAGAGCTATGTACACTTCACTTTTCTCTGGTTTAGACTCTCTAAGTTGGAAGATCGCTGAGGATAGTGTAGTTTCATCGTTATAGTCATTTTCTTGATATCTACAAATTGAGTTCAAACCTGGCCCATTTGTATGGTCTATCGATAAATCTCTCATTGTTTCCACCGTGACATTTCCTTCATTTTCTTCTAGTACTTCCATGACTCTTTCATACCTACAATAGCTCGAAGGTATCTCCGATCTAGGCCGCGCCAAATGACTTAAAATCTCAAATTTATTCCCCCGACCAGTTACTCCATTCTCAATCCATCTGGCCGCAAGATGAGTAAATTCTCCTTCAATTATGATGGCTCTTTTGGCATCTGCAATAGGAATACTGCCTGGGGATGACATGGGATCTGAAAATAACAACGGCGTAATGACTTGGGCCGCTTCTACTGCGGTATCTCCATGGATCAACCCTTGTCGCATAAACTCTCCCCTAGATGCAGCTGCCCATTCTTTCGCACTTTTTCCTTCTTCGTCAAATGTGATCGTTCGTGATATATTCGATCCTATTGCAACACCTTTGTCATTTATGCCCATCTTTACGGCAGTAGACCCTGCAGCAGCGACCATCACTACATTATTCCCCTCTTCGTGCTCTTCGACTCTAATCACATTTACCTGCTGATTCTCATAACAATTCTCGCCAGTGAATTCGCTAGAACCTTTTTTATCCGATTGTTTAAAGAAAATAGTTTCTCCCGTTGCAGCAGCATTCCCCGCTGCAATAGCAACTGTACAACCATCTGGGGTAATGTTCTCTTCGAACAAATTAAACGCCAATAGGTCTGCATAAGGTACGGAAGCTGATTTGGCCATACTTTTAATTTCCACTTTGGTTAATTCTGGCAATCGATAGGAATTTTCTTTCGTAGCTGCGTGTACCTCCTTCTTTTGGATTCCTCTACCATTTGCAGCAGTCCAAAAATTCTTTAGATTTTGCTCAATGGCCCATTTAAGCATCTCTCCTCTCTTTTCACCTCTCTTTACAGCCCTCCTCTGATTCGTACAATCTGACATTTTAAAATATTTTACCTTTACTTTATTTATAGTGTTTGTATTCCGCTCGCGCTTCAGTCAATTTCCTAGGAGAATTCCAAGGCATTTTGTCTACATCTACTAATGTCCCGTATCCTCTCTCCCCAACTACTTTTCCATCCTCGTACACAACCTTCCCTCTGACAACTGTTGTAGTAACTTTACCTGTGAACGTTTCTCCATCGAATGGAGTTGCTGTATTTTTCGAAAGAAGGGTCTTTCTATCCATGGTCCAGGTTTCATTCAAATCAAAAATGGTGAAATCTGCATCAGTTCCAATTCGAAGAGATCCTTTTTCTGGATACATTCCCCAAACTTCTGCTGGTCTTTTACTGTGCATTTCTACCCATTTTTCTAATGTGATTTTTCCTTCATTTACAAATGTAAGCATAGCGGCAACTTCTGATTCCAGTCCAACAAATCCAGAGATGACATTCCATGTATTTTGGAATGGGTCATCCATACCTTTCTCCTCATCTGTATGTGGGGAGTGATCAGTTGCTATGCAATCAATCCCGCCACCATTAATTCCGATGTCCCAAAGCATATCTTGCTCAATTTGGTCTCTAATTGGAGGCTGAATTCTCGCAACATTACCTTTCTCTCGCATGACTTCTTCGGTAAACCACAGATAGTGTGGCATAGTTTCAGCGGTTACATTTATGCCCTTTCGTTTTGCATCAAGCACTTGCTGGGCGCCAGACCCAGATGCCAAATGGAATTCATGGATTGGACATCCTGTGTGCTCTGAGAACAATATGGTTCTGCCCACTGCTTCTCGTTCACAAACAGGCGGCCTAGACCAAGAATGATATATGGGGTCATTCTTGCCTTCTTCAATAAACTGGGCCTCATAATGTTTCAGGATTTCGTCGTCTTCTTCATGGAATCCTAATCTCTTCCCAGTTTTAGCGATGGCATGCATCGCATCAAGAAGCTCACCATCATTTGGAGGTGGAATCGCACCAATCGTGGTGCCTAAAAACACCTTATACCCTACACAACCTGCTTCATTTAAAGCATTAACACTCTTTTCTGTTGCATTATCTGATGTTATCACAACGTAGGATTGAAAATCAACATATGCCTTTTCTTCTCCTTTCTCAAACTTAAGTTTAAGGTGCTCTGGTGCATCGATAACTGGTTTGCAGTTTGGCATTCCTATGACTGTGGTTACTCCCCCTGCTGCCGCAGCTTGGGTGGCCGTACCCCAGTCTTCTTTGTATTCGAGTCCAGGCTCTCGGTTATGGATGTGACAGTCTATGATACCTGGGGCTAGATATTTGCCCGCAGCATCGATCTCTCGACTGCCGCTTGGCAGTGCATCAGACGAACCTACTGCTATTATTTTTCCGTCTTTTGCAGCTACACCTGCGTTCTCCATCAAACCGTCTGGAGTTACTATCGTACAATTCTTAATTACAAGATCTGCTTGCATTATACTATAATAAATTCCATTTGTGACAGGTTATATTTATCGAAACAAATATGCCCTATTTCACATGTGGTCACCTTTTTAACAATTGGACGTAATCTAAGAACTATGAGCTCTGCCAATTGGACTCGAAACTGCCTAATCCTATTGATAACGATAATTCTGATAATTCCTGCACCAGCGCTAGCATCTGCACAAGGAAATCCTAGCATAAGTGTATTCTTACCTGAAGACCGGGTCTCACCCGGTGATGAAGCAACTTTGTTGTTTTCTATTCTCAATGCTGGACAAATAAGCGTTGGAGGAGGTGCGAGTGCCGAATCTAGAGTTACTACTGCAAGAGATGTAAAATTAACCCTTTCTCCTGGAACTGCACCCATTCAAATCCTGACCGGAACTATTCCTGTTGGCAATGTGGCAGAAGGAGAAAGTGACCCCGTCCCTGTTAAAATATCAGTCAATGAAGATGCCAAACCTGGGACTTATTCCCTATCTGTCGAAGTTGCTTATGTTTACACTTATATAATCTCTACAGGCGATGCAGATAGCCCCGGTCATTATGAAAGAGAAAAAACAATAACTCAAAATGTTAACCTAATAGTGGAGCCAAAACCCATATTCAAAATTGATCAAATCACTTTAGGTCCTATTCTTGATGGATATGGTCCACTTAATGTTCTTCTAACCAATAACGGCAGTGAGAATGCAAGAGATGCCACCCTGACCATGGCATCTGAATCCTCTCAACTTACTTTTGCTGGTGCCCATGGCTCTCAAAGTGCAAGCGCATTTATAGGCAATCTTCCATCTGGAAATTCTATATCTGTTCCATTCGAAGCCCAACTTGCAAAAGGATCTATGGGGATAACCCATCCAGTTTCTATTTCTATATCTTACACAGATGAATTCGGAGAAGTTCAACAATCCAAATCAATTAAATCCGGCGTATCGCCCATTTCTGATTCTGGAAGATTCTCTGTAGTCTCCAATCCTACTAAACTCTCTTTGGACCAATCCGCCGACATATCGTTCACACTCACAAACAACGGAGGGGATTCCGTTTCTGACGCACGAGTATTCATACAATCAACGGATCCAAAACTCTCTTTCGGTGGATCTCCTACTGCCGAATCTATGATTGGAAATTGGCCCGCTTCCGGTCAACAAACTGTTTCATTCAAAGCCGGACTAGCTGACTCTTCCAATATACGGCCCTATCCTGTCACAATAGAGGTTCGCTACAAATCTAATAATAACTCCGATCGGACTTCTTATGCAATATCTACGGGGGTTACTCCCCTCGGGGAACAATCATTCTCCATCGACGATATTTCTACTAACTTATCTGTTGGCAGTGAAGGAGATCTTACTGCCAATTTGGTCAACGATGGCCCACAAGAAATTGAAAACGGTGTCATTATTTTTGCATCCGACCTCCAAACAATATCTTCACTTGAAGATGAATATGCTGTAGGAAGTCTTTCAGCTGGGGAGGCAAAACCGTTTAAATTTTCTTTGGACGTGAGTGAATCTGCAGATGAAGGAAATAGACAGGTATCTCTCACCGTAAGATATAGGGACTCGGATGGAAAATCTCATATTTCAGACCCCATCGACGTCATTTTAACAGTCTCTTCTGAGGTGAATGCATTTGAAGTATCACCTGTTAGCTCTACTTTCGCACCTGGAAACAGTGGCTTGTTAGTCTTGAAAGTAACCAATGTAGACGAAGAGACAATCACTGATATCTCTGCAAAGGTATTTCCTGAAAGCCCCATAACAGCAGAAGATGATACTGCATTTATACCCCGGTTATCTCCTGGAGAAAGCACCGAAATAATATTTGACATCACCATGTCTGGCAATGCCTTAGATAAAATTTATCCACTAGATTTGGATTTCCAATATGACACCTCTTCCGGAGAAACACTCCTCTCAGATACCTATCAAGTACCTGTCACCTCCGATTCCGCCGCAAATGATGGCCAAAGTACTCTCCCTGGTTTTTTACTTCCTATGGTAGTTATCCTTGCCGCAATAGTAGGAGGGGTCTATTTTTATCGTAGACGTCAAAACTCAAAAACAGAAAGGTAAGTTGACATAATATGGATCTCGAACCTTATGTAGAACCAATAGTCAAGCTGATTACTTCTCAAACGAAGGCGATCATAATTTTATTCCTAGTCCTATCTGTGATCTTCACTGCAGGTCTAGGCAATATCTCCACCGAATCCGGCACAGAGCAATTCACAACAGATCTACCATATGAAAAAGCCCTTCAAGAAATCAACCAAGAGTTTACTCCCCGTTTCACCATCGACAAAGAAACTAATACTGGAAGTACTCAACTTATTCAAGCCAGTACAAATGTGCTGTCTAAACAGTCTCTTTTACGAATGTTAGAACTTTTGTATGAATTGGAACAGAATGAAGATCTTAGGGTCGTGAGCACTTCTAGTGTGGCTCAGATCGTAGCAACATCGATCGACCCCTCTGCACAAACTCTCCGAAAACAAATTTATGTAATTGAACAAACTCCCGCTTCTCAAATTAGATCTACTCTCCGATCCACCAATGAACAGTTCCCTCTAGCTGGCCTTCTCAGTAAAGATTATAATGAAGGATCTATGACTGCAAGTTCTACGATAGGTGTGGTGATTCATTCCTTGCCCTCTTCTGCACAATCTGCTCAACAAAGTTCTGGTACTAGTGGAACTGATCCTCTGACTGATATACAAGTCAGTGTGCAAGAAGTTGCTACCATTGGAGGGGATGTAAGAGTATTCGGATCTGGTATATTCTCAAGCGAATTTGGTAGTGTTATTGGAGATACGATGATCATTGTAACTCCTGCTGCAGTCTTATTTATAATTTTATTTTTGGTATATTCCTATAGAGATTTAATAGATCTATTGTTAGGAATCCTGTCTTTGTTTATGGCACTCATTTGGACATTTGGATTCATGGGAATTGCAAACATACCCTTTAGCCAAATGCTCATTGCAGTTCCTCCTATCCTATTGGCCCTAGGTGTCGATTTCGGTATTCATGCTATCAACCGTTACCGTGAAGAAAAGAATGAAGATACTAGTGTAAATCAAGCAGCATCTCGGATGCTTCGACAAATTCTCATCGCATTTTTCATAGTTACTTCAACCACTATAATTGGCTTTTTATCAAATTTAACTAGTGCACTTGCACCTATCAAAGATTTCGGAGTAGTTGCAAGCATTGGCATTATATTTACATTTTTAATTTTTGGAATATTCTTGCCTGCTGCAAAAATACATCTAGATCAATTCCGAGGACAAAAACGACGTTCTCGAACACCTCTTGGTGTTGAGGGGTCTTTTTTAGGTCGTGCATTAAAGATCGGAGTGTGGATTGCTAAACATATCCCTGTTATTTTCCTAATTTTTGTTATCATCGTCTCTGGATTTTCTCTAAATTATGCTACTGGAATTGACACAACTTTTGCAGTTGAAAATTTCTTACCGCCCGAAACATCAGCCTCCTATTTGATGGTACTTCCTGAACCTTTCAGGCCCAGTGAATACTCTTCTATTGGGACCCTCAATTACTTACAAGACAATTTCGACATATCTCAAGAAGGTTCTGTAACTATGTATATAGAGGCACCTATGCGAGAGGACAGTGCGTTAGAATCACTCTACAGAATTAGTCAGAATCCCCCTGATTCTTTTGCCACCGAAAACAGAATTGCCGTATCTAATAGCATCTTGACTGTAATCCAAAACACGGCAGCAAATTCTCCTGAATTTGCTAGACTAGTCTCTAAAAACGATAGAAATGGAAATGGAATCCCCGATAAAAACCTCGACGACATATACGATGTCCTATTCTCATCTCCCACTGCACGTGCAGATACACTCAAATTCTTATCCGAAGACCGACGTAGTACTCTTGTTATTTATTCTCTTAAAGCTGGGGCAAATACAGAAGCTGCCGCTTTAGAAGGAAAAATGCTGGCAGAAGAACAAAGATATCCTACGATTGCCACTGGCGAAACTGTGGTATTGGAGGATGTCGTCGAATTACTACTTCAATCAGCAATAAAAAGTCTCTTAGTAGCTCTATCCCTTACTGCTATCTTCTTAATTTTCTTATATTGGCTCCTCAACCGCCGTCCCTTATTGGGCTTAGTCAATGTATTCCCTATCGTAGTTACAGTGGCATTAGTAGGAGGGAGCATGAGATATGCGGGATTGTCCTTCGACGCCTTCACCGCAACTGTATTGGCGTTGACAGTTGGACTTGGAGTGGATTATTCAGTACACATTGTACACCGATTTGTCGACGAATATGATTCTAGCAAGGATCTTTTTGAATCTCTCAATCGAACCTTACAGGGCACTGGTGGCGCCCTCACTGGAAGTATGCTTACCACTGTGTTCGGAATCGGTGCATTATATCTTGCTGTTTTCCCGGCAATTGGTTCTTTTGGCCTCCTTACTGCACTAAGTGTACTGTATGCATACCTCTCCTCTATCATTGTTCTCCCCCCTGTGCTTGCACTTTGGACAAAAATAGCTTAATCTTCACCCCTCGGTCCAGGAAGGTGGATTTAATAGTATCGGCATCAGCGTTCGATTATGGAACGTGCAGATGTCGCTATCATTGGCGGTGGTCCCGCTGGGGCAATTGCGGCTCAGTCAGCAGCATCTCGTGGGGCAAAAACGATATTATTTGAAAAAGGAGTCCCTCGCGAGGATCGAAAAAATATTGGCCCCGATTCTACAGACGCAGCTGGGATCTTAGACTACTGGGTCGATTTAATGGAACTTGATCCTTCAACATTTCCCAATGATATCATCCTTCGACATCTCAATTGTGCAGAATTCATCTCTCCCTCGGAAAGCGTCTGTCTACATAAAACTGGAATCAAATCTTCCTACCCTCACTTTGGGTATACTTATAACCGAACTTTGTTCGACGATTGGATGCTTGAAAGAGCTAGTTCAGCCGGGGCAGACTGCCGAATTGGAGAAACTGTTCGAGAGGTTATAGTCTCAAAAACGGGTCCTCATGAATTGATTTTAAGAACTGGGGATTCCCTTTTCGCAAAAAATCTTATCCTAGCAGATGGACCTCAGCGGAGTATTACTTTAGGTGTATTGGATCAACTCCTTCCTTCTGGAATGGCTTCAAACGCGCTTGGGACCACTGTTGCAAATCACATAGCTTATCAAGAATACCGGAAAATCCCTGAAGACTTATTCGAACCTGATAAGATCAAATTTTGGTGGGGGCATATACCTGGTCACACGGCATATCCTTGGATTTTCCCCAATGAAGGGTGTACCGCTAGAATTGGTGTCACTATGCCAATCGGAATGGATATAAATGATGTATCCGATCGAGATTCCTATTTATTACTTAGGCCCGAAGATGGACAAATACCAAAATGCAATGATTATATCGAGCGACTTCTTTCCTTTATTTTCCCCGATTTGGAGCTATCTGATTTCCCTCTTGTGAAACAGAAAGGAAAACGCAAAGGCACCGAAACTTACCCGATCTCTTCTACTCAACCAATAGATTCACCTAGCCATTTCAATATAGCCATTACTGGCGGCGCTATGGGGGCAACATCAGCTTTCCATGAAGGGGGGGCACACGTTGCCATCCGAACTGGAAAAATAGCCGGAACACTCGCAGCTTCCGATTCTCTAAAACAATACAACTCCCAATGGAAAGCTGCAATAGGAACTGAAATAAGAAGAAATGTTGCATTTGCCAATTTAGTTCGTGGGTTTGGCCCATCCGATTGGGATTCTGTATTCCGTATTACAAATAGAGTTCTCAACAGTAGCAACACTAGCTCTACCTTATCTGCCCTTCGAAGAGCGGGGCTTGGAGGCTTCAAACTCTTAAGTACTTATAAAAAAGAAAAATTCCTACTCAGAGACGGACGTTATGTTCAAATAACAGAATCAGATTACCATTCTCCTTGATCCCTTTTCAATATGAATATCCCATCTGAAAAAAATACTCCTTTGTCTTCTACTTCCATGCTGGATCTTTACACTCGTTATGGTGCAAATCACCATTTTCATATTTTCTGTGGAGTGTTTGGAACTCTACTCGGGCGTTTCTCTAGCTTGTTACCTGCATTTTTCTTAGGGTTATCAATTGATTTGATTTTTTTTAACCAGGATCTCCCGCCTTCTTATATTTTTTCCACTCAACTCAAATCTATTCCTCCGCTTTCGGCTCTTATACTCTTCTCAGGAATAATCGTATTGTCATTTTTGGTTGGTGCATTTTCTATGTGGCTTGGCGACCGTGGTTGGAACGCCTTTGCCCAAGAAATACAACACGAACTCCGGATAGATGCATACAATGCCCTTCAAAATTTATCAATGAATTTTTTTGAGGATTCTCGAACTGGGGAGTTATTAAGTATAATCAACAATGATGTAAACCAGCTTGAGGATTTCTTAAGCACTAGTTTTAGTGATGCCATCCGATTGGTAATAATGGTTATTGGAGTTGGATTTATTCTCTTTTTACTCAACCCCGAACTAACTCTCATCGCCATGCTACCCGTTCCAGTCATTGCAATTTTAGCTTATTTATTTATGAAAAATATCCATCCAAAATATGCCGAAATGAGATCTAGTGTCGGTGGATTGACTTCACGATTGGAAGATAACCTTAGTGGAATTGAAGTAATTAATACCGAATCCACCAAACCATATGAGAACAATAGAGTTTCCAACTCTTCAACTATGTATTATGATACAAATTGGGCTGCAATCTCCACTCGAATAAAATTCTTCCCCATGGTAACAATAATCACTGGCATTGGTTTTGTTCTCACCTTTGCGGTTGGCGGGATCTGGGTCCTCTCTGGCCCGCCCCTAGGTTTCACCCGTCCACTAACCCCTGGAAATTTTGTTACTTTCGTTATTTATGTCCAACAATTCGTTTGGCCAATCGCCCAATTTGGCCAAATAGTCAATACATACCAACGTGCAAAAGCATCCAATTCTAGGATATTCGGCCTACTTGAGGAATCTCCCTCTATTGTGGAATCTCCCCTGGCAGTCAATTTTTCTACAGACGATATGACTCTGCGATTCGATGAAGTTTATTTTCAATACCCTTCACTTGATGCCCCTGTCCTGAAAGATATATCCTTCCAATTAGAAAAAGGAGATATATTGGGGGTGGTCGGGGCATCTGGAAGTGGAAAAACCACTCTCATAAAACTACTTGCACGATTATATGATGTGGATAGGGGGTCTATATCTATAGGTGGGAAAGACATCCGAGAAGTGACTCTGCATAGTCTCAGGAATCTTCTTGCACATGTTAGTCAAGACAGTTATCTCTTCTCTGGCACCCTCCGTGAGAATATAGAATATGGACAAAAAAATGTAACTGAGGACCAACTAATAAAAGCAACAAAAATAGCACAAATTCACGATTTCATTTCCACTTTACCAGAAGGATACGATACTCAAATTGGAGAGCGTGGTGTAACTTTGTCAGGCGGCCAAAGACAGCGAGTGGCACTAGCGCGAGCATTAATCAAAGATTCTCCCATCCTTATCATCGACGAAGGGACTCGATACCTCGACACAGAAACAGAGTCTCTTATAAGGGAAAGTATATTCAATTCTTCTTCTGATAGGATTACTATTATCATCTCTCACCGTCTCGTATCTGTATCTCACTCAACTAAGCTCATAGTACTAGATGAAGGTGGTATAGTTGCACACGGCACTCACGAAAAATTGCTACAAAATAGTTCTCTTTATGCATCTCTTTGGGAAAGTCAGTCAACCCACTCTTAAACTAATTATATTTGTCCTATGTCTATCAACTTAAAGATAAAAAGGTCAATAGACTTGCTCCAAAAACCACAACAAATGCTCCCACCAATAGTCTAACTGTGACTCTTTCTAATCTTTGTAAGAATAGAAATGATATCCCTGCAACTAATAATGGACTAGTTTGCATTATTGGGAAAACAATCGTTACTGGGCCCGAAGATATGGCCAAAAAATAGGCTATTAAAAAACATGTGTTGCACACGGCGGCAATTAACATCCATTTCCATTGAGAACTATCCATTTTAGATAATATTGGTAATTTTCCATTCCACCACAGATATGCAAAGAAAACAATTCCTCCCGCCGCTGCTTTAAGTGCCAAACCCACTAATATGGGCGTTCCTTCTTCCAACCCTACCTTATTAAAAACAGGGTCGAGCGCATAAAAAAATGAGGCCAATAATGTAATCATTATGCCCTTCAAAGATCCTTTCAATTTTTCTTTACGGGATGTAATTTCCATAGAAACCAATGCAACTCCTGTAACTATCATCAGTATACCTATGATAATTTCTATCGACAACGTTTCACCTAATAATATAACTGCGGCAATAGCAGCAATCATTGGATTCGAGGCTTTCATAGGCTCTGCTCTACTCGCGCCAATATGCCGAATCCCTTCATAATATAGTGACCTTGCCAATACCGTTCCCACAATACCTGCAACAATGAACGCACCTATTGACCTATATGTCAGTCCATAATTGAGATGGTGTATTAAAAACGCTAGTGGGATGAATACAATTAGATTGACGATTAAAACAACTGCCAAAATGTCAGAAGATCTATTTTTTTGCGTTCCTATCCGAACTGCCACCGAAGTCATGGCAACAATTAAAGCAGCCAAAAACGCAAAGAAAATGGCACTTATTTCTGACATATTTTTCTATCCTGTGATTATACTAAACTCCCTCCATCAACTGCAAGCTCCGAACCTGTGATAAATCCATTTTCGGGATCTGCCAAAAATAAAGCAGCATTTGCTTGATCTTCTGGTTTCCCCCACCTTCCCACTAATATGGCATCTACAACTTTCCCTGACCTTTCCTGCTCTTCTCCTACTGGGGATCCTGTTCTAGTTGGGGAAAGTGTATTGACCCTAATCTCCGGAGCAAGTATCTTTGCCATCGACCGTGAAAAATTAACTATTGCTGCCTTTGAAGCAGCATATGCAGGAGCATCCGTTCTACTACGGTGGGCAGAAGTGGAAGAAACATTTACTATTCTCCCCTCTCCTCTTTTCTTCATAGATTTGGCAACTTCTCTTGTACATAGAAATGCACCTCTTACATTCACAGCAAAAATCCGATCAAATGTTTCTACAGAAAGATCAAAGAGACCATCATGATCACTAATCGCAACATTATTTACTAGAACACTTATGGGGCCCCATTCATCTTCAACAGATTCTACCATATGTTTCACTTGATTTTCATCCGTAACATCTGTTATCACTGATATGGCTTCTCCACCTGCCTGTTTTATTAACTCAACAGTACCTTCTGCACGTTTTTTATCGACATCGACCACTGCAACTTTGGCACCCTCTCTAGCAAACAATTCCGCGGTTTTTCTTCCAATATTTCTCCCCGCGCCGGTTATTATTGCAACATCTCCTTTGAGCTTTTCTGAATTTACCATGAATCTTAAAAAATCTCCTACATTTATACATATACTCTTCTCAAACACACCCCGTTTCATTTAATAAATTATATATTTGTACTGTTCTAAATTCCTACATACAATGAGTAAAACCACTATAGACTGGATCGGTCTAAGAGAATTCATTAGCCGAGCAGAAAAAGTACCTGGTGAGATAGTACATATCGACAATGCCCACTGGGATCGAGAAATGAGTACTATATCCCATGAACTTTGCCGACATCACCCACGGCCAGTTCCTGCACCCATTTTTGACAACATCCCTGATTACAAACCTGGTTTCCGAACCATGTATGCAATGACTAATTCTATGAATCGTCTTGCAATAGCCCTTGGAATGGAACCGAATTACCATCATGAGATGAAGTTCCTGCAAGACTATCGTAAAAAGGCCAAAGAAATGGCGGCAGTAGATGCCATAGACCCCGTATTCGTCGAGAAATCTGAGGCACCCGTAATGGAAAATGTAGATCGCGGCAAAGATGTTGATCTTTTGAAATTCCCGGTACCTAAACACCATGAATACGATGGGGGTCGGTATATTGGAACTGCAACTAGTTTTATAACTGACAATCCTGGCATGGGGCGAAAAGCCAATCTCGGTGCCTACCGTGTGCAAGTACATAGCGCAAACGAAGCGGGAGTTTATATCTCTCCTGGAAAACACGGTGCGCTAGATATAGATGATTACTGGCAACGCGATGAAAGAGTCCCAGTAGCCGCATCATTTGGTCAAGATCCTATACTATTCTATTATACATCTGTTGGAATTGAACATACCCACCCATACGGTGAATACGCCCACACAGGGGGGCTTAAAGGACATCCTTTCCCTGTTATCGAAGGCCCTGTAACTGGACTTCCACTTCCTGCCCACGCGGAAATTGTAATGGAAGGGTTTATTGAGCCACATTCTACCCACTTAGAAGGCCCATTCGGAGAATGGCAAGGGTACTATGGAAGAGATGCGGATGAAGAACCTTTGATCAAAGTCGAAGCTGTTTATCATCGCAATGACCCAATCATGACATGTGCGGTCCCCGCCAGGCCACCTTATGATTATTCCTATCACAAAGCACTAGCAAGATCTGCAACCACGTGGGATTACCTAGATACTGCAGGTGTCCCTGGTATCAAAGGTGTATGGAGAACTGAAGCTGGTGGATCAAGACTATTCAACATCATCTGTATAGAACAAAGATACCCTGGCCACGCACGCCAAGCTGGATTCATAGCTCAACACGTACGTGAAGGTGGATATGCAAACAGATTCACTGTAGTTGTCGACGATGATATCGATCCAACAAGCTGGAATGAAGTCGCTTGGGCGATGAGTACAAGGTGCGATCCCGCAACTGATATTGATATTCAACGAAGAACCTGGAGCACTCCTCTTGACCCTCTCGTCGAATTCCATGGAACTGAGCCCGGTTTAAAGAACTTAACTTTCAATTCTCGAGCCTTAGTCGATGCAACCATCCCATTCGAACGCCTACACAATTTCCCCAAAGTTGCAGAAGCGCCTCGTGAATACACAGAAGAAATAATCGATAAATGGCGCGAAGTAATCACTGGTGTCAAATCGAAAGAAAAAGAAACTGTTAAAGAATAACTCTCTCAAGCTTTCGCCGAATAAATTTTTTCTTTTCGACCTAGGAAACCCTTTTTAGTTGTAATGGGAAATAACAATCTATATCATGAATTCCTCTAATAACCTCCCTATCTCCAGACGTGCATTGTCCGCCGAAGCATCTCCTATCAGAGAAATGGCCAATCTAGCCTCTCAATACGATGGAGATGACCTGGTGAGTCTGGCTATTGGAGAACCTGATTTCACTACTCCTTCTCATATAATCGAAGCCGCTGCGAAAGCAGCTAAGAATGGATCCACACACTATACCCAAAACGCTGGCATTCTCGAGCTAAGGGAAGCAATATCTGAAAAAATGCGATCTGAAAACAAAGCCGATTTCGATCCTGCTTCTGAGATCGTCGTGACTAACGGGGCAATGCAAGCTCTTTCTTTTGCCTTACTCGCAATAGTCGATCCGGGATCTGAAGTTATATTTCCCACTCCTTGCTGGCCAAATTATTTCTCGCAAGTAAAACTAGCAGAGGGCAAATCAGTCCTCGTTAAACTTCCTCAGTCAAATGGTTTTCAATTAGATCCTGATTTGATAATTAATTCAATAACTAAGGAAACTGCAGCAATTGTGTTGAATTCTCCCAACAACCCCACAGGCGTCGTTTACGACCGAAAAGCGATAAACGAAGTAGTAACCGCCGCTGCAGATAATAATGCATATGTTATCGCGGATGATGTATATGAGGGACTGATATACGAAGGGGACGCAGATAGCATAGTCTCTTATGTTGATCACCCCGAAAATATTTTAGTTGTAAATTCCTGTTCTAAAAAATATGCTATGACTGGTTGGAGGCTAGGTTGGTTAGCTGGAAATAAAGATATAATCGAAGCCGCAGCAAAACTCCATCAGAGTACTACTTCTTCCGCTTCAAGCGTATCTCAAATGGCAGCATTGGAAGCCATAACTGGAGATCAGGGCCCTATCAATTCAATGAAAAAAGAATTCAAAGCCCGGCGAGATTATGTGGTGAGCCGAATCGAAGAAATGCAATCAGTTTCATGCCCCCGACCAGGTGGTGCAATATATGCCTTTCTTGATGTAAGTGCTCTGGATGGATCTGACTCTGAAATCGCAAAACGATTACTCATGGATTACGGTGTAGTCACCGTTCCTGGAAGTGGGTTTGGGGCAGAAGGGTCCTTCCTTAGACTTAGTACTGCAACCAGTATGGATCAACTCAAAATAGGATTGGATCGCATTGAAAAATTATTAAAAAATGAGTTAAGCTAAGATATCTGATCAATGTATCTCGTCACTTCTTGCATTTTTTCTACCTGGCCATACTTTAAACCCATTTCTACCATGTGATATTCATGGGCTTCAACTCGTTTATCCGATACACACTCCTCGGGAAGTATTATATTAAAATCATTTGAAAATGCATCTGTAACCGTCGCACGAATGCACCCCGATGTCATCATCCCTGTTATAATCAATGTGTCAATTTTCATCGATGAGAGGTATGTATCTAACATAGTTTTAAAGAATGCACTAGATCTACTTTTTTCCAAAACTATTTCATTCTTCATCGGAGCTATATCTGGTAAAATTTCCATATATGGTTTCGCTTCTTCTTCACTTTCCATTCGAATACCTTCTTTCTTCGCCCAACCTCCTCGCTCAGTATCTGTCATAGGTATCCCTCCGCTAGTATGTGAGAGCTTCCCACCTTTTGTAAATATCACTGGCATGCCTGCATCCCGCGATTTAATTAGTATTTTTTTTATCGATTTTGCGGCTTCAATGCACGGGGGGTATGCACCTTCTACCGCCTCGTCCGCTAGAGCGCGAGTCACATCAATAACCAAAAGAGCTGGATTTTCACCCCATTCAAATTCATTCATAGGCGTTTACTATTTGATGTAATGGGTCTTAAATGATCATTTTTCCTAACGAAACTTTTATTTAGAACCTTAACTCCATAACTAGTGAACATATTGAAGATTTTTGGAGTTAACTAAAATGGCCTATCAACCTATAATTGTCCTGAGTGAGGGCAGTCAACAAACAAGCGGTAGAGATGCACAGAGAATGAACATTGCTGCAGGAAAAGCAGTTGCAGAGGCGGTCCGATCAACATTAGGTCCTAGAGGAATGGACAAGATGCTTGTGGATTCACTTGGGGAAGTTGTTATCACAAACGACGGTGCAACTATTCTTTCTGAAATGGACATTGAACACCCCACTGCACAGATGATAGTTGAAGTAGCAGATTCTCAAGAAGAAGAAACCGGAGACGGGACTACATCTGCGGTTGTTTTAACAGGAGAACTACTACTTAAAGCGGAGGGACTATTGGATGAAGATGTTCACCCTACCATCATTGTATCTGGTTATCGACTTGCTGCCAAACATGCCCGAACTGTGCTAGACAAACTCGCCATAGATGCCGCACCAACCGAAACAGAGACTCTGCTGAAAATAGCAAAAACCTCTATGACCGGAAAAGGTGTCGGCGATTCCCATGATCATCTAGCCGATTTAGCAGTTAGAACAATACAAGCCATCGAAGAAGACGGAAGAATCGATCTAGAAAATGTTAAAATAGAGACTGTTTCTACTGGTTCAATCGATGAATCTGAACTAATAGAAGGTGTGTTAATCGATAAGGAACCTGTCCATGAAAACATGCCCACCAAGGTAACAAACGCAAAAATAGCTCTACTAGGAACTGCAATTGAAATCGCAGAAACAGAAACTGATGCAGAGATCAGCGTATCCGATCCTGCTCAATTACAACAATTCCTTGATGCAGAAGAACAACACATGCGAGATCTAGTAAATGCAGTTGTGGATGCAGGGGCAAATGTTGTATTCGTTCAGAAAGGTATCGATGACCTAGCACAACATTACCTAGCCAAAGCGGGAGTCCTCGCGATTAGACGAACTAAAAAAAGTGATCTAACAAAACTCTCTCGTGCAACAGGGGCAAAAGTAGTGTCAAAAATCACTGATATCTCTAAAGATGATTTGGGATCTGTTGGCTTAGTGGAACAAAGAAAAATTGGAGAAGATGAGATGATATTTGTCGTTGAATGTGACAATCCAAAAAGTGTATCTCTCATTTTACGTGGGGGAACTGAACACGTCGTAGAGGAAGTAGAACGGGCCCTCAATGATGCACTAGAAGTTGTTAGGGTTACCATTCAAGATGGAAAAGTTCTCGCAGGTGGTGGATCCCCTGAAGTTGAGGTCTCTCTATCCTTGAGAAGCTATGCTGATTCAGTTGGTGGAAGGGAACAACTCGCAATTGAAGCATTTGCAGACGCAGTTGAAGTCATCCCTCGAACACTAGCTATGAACAGTGGATTGGATCCTATTGATTCTATAGTTGATCTAAGAGCTCAACACACAGCAGGTAATACACACGCTGGTCTTTCTTCTGTTGAAGGGGGCGTCGCCGATATGTTGGCAGAAGGAGTCGTAGAACCCCTCCGTGTCAAGACCCAGGCAATATCTAGCGCCCAGGAAGCAACGGATTTAGTCCTTCGAATAGATGATATCATTGCAGCTGGGGATCTCTCGAAAGGACCCGGGGGCATGGAAGATGACCCCTTTGAACACGTATAATCTCCGATAAAAATTTTATTCTTATAATACCAAAATACTGTTTATCCCAGGCTTCCTTCCATCTCTAGTTCTACTAGTCGGTTAAGTTCAACAGCGTACTCGATTGGCAGTGATTCTGTTATCGGTTCAATAAATCCTGCAACTATCATTTTCTTGGCATCTGTTTCTGAAAGCCCTCTAGATTGTAAGTAAAATATGTCTTCATCTCCTATTTTACCAACCGTTGCCTCGTGAGCCACATCCACATTATTTTCATGAATCTCAACGTGAGGCATTGTATCCGAAGTCGAACCATTGTCAAACATTAATGCATCACATTCAACCGTAGAAGAAGACCCAGTCGCCCCCTTTGCGATATGGACCAATCCTCTATAATTTGTCCTGCCTCCATCTTTGGAAATAGACTTGGATTCTATACTAGATTTGGTATCTGGTGCATTATGGTATACTTTCGCACCCGTGTCGATATTTTGACCCGAACTAGCAAATGCTATCGTCATATGGGTGTCAGTTGCACCTCTGCCCTTGAGGACTGTGCACGGATACAACATAGTTGCCTTGGACCCCATCGACCCCGAAATCCATTCCATACGACCTTCTGTTTCTACTATTGCACGTTTTGTATTCAGATTATACGTATTCTTCGACCAGTTTTGTACAGTCGAATACTGGACATGGGCATGATCTTTAACAAATACTTCTACACAGCCTGAATGAAGATTAAAAGCAGAATATCTAGGGGCTGAACACCCTTCTATGTAGTGCACTTCAGATCCTGCTTCTGCTATTATCAAAGTATGCTCAAATTGTCCCATCCCTGCCGAGTTCATTCGGAAATACGCTTGGACTGGCATTTGAACTTGAACATCTTCTGGAACATATACGAACGAACCACCCGACCAAATGGCCCCATGAAGCGCTGCGAATTTATTATCACTTGGAGGGACACATTTTGTCATAAAATATTCTTGAACTATGTCTGGATGTTCTCGAACTGCCCGGTCCATATCCATAAATATGACTCCTTTTTCTTCCCACTCCGAACTCATATTCTGGTAAACAATTTCTGATTCATATTGTGCACCAACTCCTGAAAGGGCCCTCCTTTCTGCCTCCGGAATTCCTAATTTGTCAAATGTATCTCGAATATCTTCTGGTAAATCATTCCAGTCTTTGACACCACCTCTGACCTCTACATCTGGCCGTATATATGGGATGATCGCATTAACATCTACTTCTGCTAGATCTGGCTGACCTGGCCAATCTGTAGGCATTGGCAAAGATTCCCAGAATTTCAGTGATCGTAATCTGCGCTTTAACATCCATTCCGGTTCTTCTTTGTCCTCTGAAATTACTCTAATAGTATCTTCTGTAAGTCCTCTTTCCGCCCGAAATGCAGATTTCTCTTCTTTTTTGAAATCAAATCGGGCGCTTGCGTCTGTTTTACGGAAATACTCTTCTTCAGCATTACTCATTACAATATACCATAGGACTTCTACCCATTTAAAAATTTATTCCTGCAATTCTGTTTGAACTGAACATTCTTCTCTCTCCCCACTCTCGTTGTACGTATAAAGTACCCCTTCTTCTTCATCTTCTGTTTTCCTATGCGACCCATTACAAAATGGGAGATTGGATGATAAACCACACATACATATTCCTCTCAGTCTAATGTTTCCTTCGTCATCAACTACTTGGAGCTTGTGCGAAGCATGGGCTGAACTTATGATTACTCTTGCCATATGTCTCTTATACAATCTTTGGTAAAAACAACATCGGTACGGTCTAACTATAAAAACCAACTCTAATTACAATTAAAACTAGTCTGGCTATCTATAACGAACAAGGCTTAGAGACCCCCAGAAGATGGTCCATCCGGGATTTGAACCCGAGTCTTTACCGTGAGAGGGTAAAATGATTGGCCGGACTACACCAATGGACCCCCATGTCAATTTAATCTCTTTTTTGTATAACCGTTCTGTTTTAATATCAATCTCTTATGGGGTCAACCTAAACGGATGCTTCTGTTCATAGTATGCAAATGTTTGTGGCATCCATTCCTTTGCCTCATCAAGTAACATCCGGGACATTTCTCTAATCTCCCACTGAGCATCAGCTTTCATACGCATATCTAGAAGGTGCATCAATGATCTCGCATTCATTGTAAATGTTAAATTCACTTTCGTCCCGATCGGAAGTAACATTCTTGCATCTTCTTTTGGTATCCCTGCATCAACCAATTTACAATATGCACTTGCACAACTTTTATAGATTTCATCAACTAGTTTTCGACGCTCTTCAGCTGTCATATCAACACTTTCAACCCCTTCTCGAGAGACAACCTCTTCTTGAATAAATGTATCTGGATATGTAAATCTCTGTTTCAAATCCATTCCTTCTGATAGATCTACATATCGTAAAGACATCACATCAAAAGATGCATGTCTATGTCTAGTCAACTGGGCCATACAGGCCCGACTTATGCCTTCTATTGCAAATGTTGCCGTAGGATGTTCAAATGGTCCCCAGTGACCAGATCTCATTAAATGATCGAGCAAAGTGCTTTTCTTTTCCTCAATAGTATCTCCCTTGACTCGGCGCATGACGTCTTCAAATGATCTACTTTTACCTACCCATTCGTCAGAATAATCTCCCCTCGCACAACGGCAAACGAGTTCTTCTGGGTCTGGAGTACCTTCTAATAATTTCACTCTCATATTGTTATCTCCCACGTTCTACTGTTATAACATGTATCTCCTCATGGCTTATATGTTCTTTTTATTAAATTTTCCACTTTTTCTTGCCCTCATCTCCCCCGAAGAACATTAAATTTTTCTCCCCTTTGATCCTCGAGTAATCGTAATAAAAACTCTGCCCATTCTAACTTGCGTTTTTTTTCAATTCCTATTGATTTATCATCAAAATCCCACCCCGCAAATATGATTTTCTTGGCCCCTAGTGAGTCTGCTAAAAAAGCTGCTCTATCTCCATCTGTAAATCCTCCATAATTCAAAATAGCTCCCTTGGGTTTCGTTTGTGTGGTTCCCATCACATAATCCAAATTACATTTTGGTACCCATTTCTCTAAACATTGCACATTGTCCCCATGTGCTGCCACTGCGACAGGAATTTTCATTTTACTCAACTCAACCGAAGTATTTGGATTTTTATCCAAATCCGTTACCATGATATCTATTTCTATTCCCTCTTCTAACAACACATCGGCAGCTGTTGATACTGCAATAATTCTATCCGCTTCTTCAAATAATTCCATTTCTTTTTTTATACAAGCAGCCCCTCCTGCTATCATTACATCCTCCCCTTCGAATTTACCTAATCTCTCTATTTTGAATTTAGGGGCCATCATTTCTAACAGGTCCCTTGCATATTCATCACCCTCTTTTTGGAAACCAAATTCCATTCTTATCTCTTCATATATGGGTTCCCAAATCTCAAATTTCATTTCAGTTCTCCACTCGAAAATATATGTCCTACCATCGCAGCATCTCTAGTTTCAGAAATATCATGTGTCCGCACTACTCTGACCCCCATGCCAACAGCTATTGCCGTCGCAGCAAGACTACCTGGAAGTGCCTTTTCTGTGGTTTTCCCAACTATCTCTTTTATGAAGTTTTTCCTATTAATCGATATTAATACAGGGGGTCCTAATTCACAAAATTCTTTCAACCTACGAAATGTCTCATTATCGGTTTCAAGAGTCTTATTCTCACTCCATCCTCCAAATGCTGGATCAATTATTGTCTTGTCAGTTAACCCCTGTTGCAAATCCGCGTATATATCATCTATTCTGTCTAGCGCACCAGGCTGATCTAGTCTTCCAGATCCTGCCATCTTCACAACTGCAGCATCATACTTTTCACAAACTTTTGGCATTTCAGGATCTGCAAAACCACAAATATCGTTTACCATGTCCCACCCATTTTCTAGTGCTTCCTCTGCCACTCTTGCATACCGCGTCTCAACCGAAAAAATAGCTCCATTTTGAACTTCATTTATAATCTGTATGGCAAAATCCAATCTTCTCATCTCTTCTTTTTCATCTAGTGGTTTGATCTTCCGATTGGCCGATGATAGCCCTATGTCTATTATATCTGCGCCCTGTTCGATCATCTGTTCAATCCTCCCCACTGCTTTACTCACATCTGAATATATGCTTGGCTTATATGGGGATTCTGGACTCAAATTAAGTATTCCCATTATTCGTGGAGGGTGTGGCCTCCCCACTGACAATCCATTGATATCAATTGTTTTAAATTTGCTATTCGGTCCTTTTGCCATGACGAACTCCACTACCTTTCTATTAATCTATCATTTTTCTCTATATAGATCATTTTTCCTATATGCTTTTAGAGGTGCCATTCCAATATATCGTAATGGATCCTGACATATCCATCGTTCTTGTCGGCGCACAAACACCTGGCAACATAGGTACAGCAGCACGGGCGATGAAAAATTTTGGCTTTTCAAAACTTCTATTAGTCGATCCACCCATTTTATCACGCGATGGCGATGCATATGGATTTGCTGGACAGGCCCGAGATGACATCCTTCCCAATCGAAAAATTGTTTCTTTCGATCATATCGTTGAAAATTATCATACTATTGCTTTCACCGCGATAACAAATCAAAGCGGATCAAAACATATGCGATTTCCATTCCTCACTACTCAAAATCTCTTGCAAGAGGTTTCTAAATCCTCTGGCCCAATAGCATTAGTTTTTGGACGAGAACGAATTGGACTTACTAACAATGAAATCGCTAAATTAGATCAGATATGTTCTATACCTGCATCTCCTATCTATCCTACTCTTAACCTTGGCCAAGCTGTAACTATAGTTCTATACGAACTTAGTCCCTTGTACCTTTCCGAATCTCAACACCCCGACCCAAAACCTAATTTAGCAACTCCACTTGAATTAGAAAATTTCTACACTCATTTTTCTTCTCTATTACTGACTCTAAATTATCCTTCTCATAAGTATGATAAAACTTTGAGATTAATTAGACGCGTTTTTGGAAGAATTCACCCAACATCTCGGGAACTCACCACCCTTCGAGGTGTGTTTAAAAGTGCCATTCTCCATGCAAACTCCACAAATCCACGAACCACAGAAGAAGATACTTCTTAAATAGTGTATATCTTTTTCTCAATCTCTTCCTGTAAAATAGAACTCACTACCGATCCATCTGTTTTTCCTCTAAGTTCTGCCATACACTCTCCCATAAGTGCCGAAAACGAACCCTTTCCTTCTACCTTTATTTTCTCTTCATTCTTTGTTACTATCGATTTAATCACTTCTCTTACTCCTTCTTCTCCTATGATCTCTAAACCCATTCCTTCCAATGCTGCACTTGCCGTTGAGAATTCCCCTTCTGATAATAATTTTAGCATGTCATATATCCCTTCTCTCATAAGTTCTTTCTTCACTATGAGTTCAAATATTTCTTCAAACCCCTCCTCTGATATATTTTCAACTGGTACCTTTTCGCGACGCAATTCTGTATATTTATTTTCAATAACATCTATTGCGAATGTTGGCTTTACTCCCATTTCAATTGCTTTCTCAAAAAGAGGCATTCTCTCCGAATAAGCCACCTGCTCCGAAAGTTCCTTTCCAATTCCAAGTTCTGTATTATATCTCTTGGCTTTCTTTTCTATCGTTTCCACTCTTCTCACGCCCTCAGTGTTTATCTCCACTGGGATTATATCCGTTTCTGGATACATTCTAGCTTCTCCTGGTAACGGGCGCAAGTATCTAGAAGTACCATCTTCGTTTACCCCTCTAGTTTCTTCTGGAATTTCGTTCAAACACTTCTTTGCTCTATCCACAACCGCGAGCATAGATTCCATTGCTACTTTTTTTTCTGCTGCAACTATGACAAAAGCAGATTTATTTTTTATTCCCATCCTCTCTCTAATTCCATCAATTTCTTCTTGAACAATCCCATAGTTTGGCAATTCATCTGTGTGAAATATGCCCCCCGATCCATATTTCTTGGCATAATCTGATAACTCAGTTCCAAGCCTTCTATCTGGGGCTATCGTCTCTCCTAACAATCCCTGAAATCCCTCTAATTGGAGTGCCATAACGGCGCCTTTTTGTTTTATTACCTTTTGGATCACCTCACTACTTGTATGTTTGAATACTTCGGTAACATCTATGGGGTCCCCTATCTCCGTATCAATTGATCCCAATCTTCCTCGAATCCCAACGAGATTTCTCTGGCGGCCAATTTCAATTTGTATTATTTTCTCTATATCTTCCAGATTTTGAACACCCTTCAATTCCACCCTTGCACCTGCTTCTATTGAAATATTTATGTCTTGACGTATTGTCCCAATGCCTCGTTTTACTCTCCCTGTAGACCTAAGTAACATTCCAATTTTGGCAGCAACTTTTTTTGCTTGTGTGGGGGTTTTTATATCTGGCAATGTACTTATTTCTATAAGTGGAATTCCCATCCTGTCAAGGCTATATAATACCTCACCATCTTGTTCACTCACTCTCTTTGCACTTTCTTCTTCCAACATCAACTCTCCCAAACGAACTATTCCTCCTTCGGTTTCAATTTGACCGCCCCTTGCAATCAAAGAAGTCCTCTGAAAACCAGAAGTATTCGACCCATCTATCACCAACTTTCTCATAATTTGAATTTGGTCCACTGGTTCCATTCCCAACAACAGAGCAACTTCAAGTGCTATCTCTAGTGCCTCTTCATTAAGGCTATCTGGTGGCTCTTCATCTTCTTCTACAAGACACGTAGTATCAAACGAAAGATACCTAAATTTTTTCCCAGTTTGACTTTCTTCCAATGCCGCCTGGTCCACTTCTCCAATTTCTGACGTCGTTGCATGTAAACTACGAGAGAATGACTTGGCATGGTCTTCTGGATCTCGAAATAAAGTTGGACATTGGCAAAATAATTTGCATTTTGTATTGAGTTGTTGATGTATCTCCAATCCCGATATCAACCCCAATTCCTCATATTGGTGATCCTCCATTAAAGTTGAATGGGATCTGAACAGTTAAAAAGAAATCCGTATATTATCTTCTCATTTAAACTACTCTTCAGCTTCAAGAATTCCTGGTTTTGTCATCCTTCTAGCATCTAACATATCGTCAGCTTCAACCTCCGAAATCTCTCCCATATTAATTGCAACCTCTCGGACAGTCTTTCGATTTAAATATGCCTCTTTTGCAATTTTGGCAGCTTTATCATATCCAATATGTGGGCTAAGCGATGTGGCAAGAGCCATGCTCCATTCAACCTGCTCTTCACATATCTCTTTATTCGCCGACAATAGTTCAATAAATTTCTCTGAAAAAGCAACCGCAACATTGGATATTATCTTCGTTGAATTTAAGAAATCATTTGCTAGTATCGGTTTGTATAAGTTTAATTCCAGTTGTCCCTCTGCTGCACCATATGCTATGGTCATATCATTCCCAATTACTCTTTTGTGAACTTGATTCACGGCTTCAGCCATAACTGGATTTATTTTACCTGGCATTATTGAAGAACCTGGCTGATTTTCCGGCTGCTTGATCTCCCCCAATCCATTTCTTGGCCCCGATGCCAATAATCTCAAATCATTTGCTATTTTGTTCATTGACCCTGCAACAACCCTTAGAGCTGAATGGGCTTCTGACATGGCATCATGTGCCGCTTGTGCTTCAAAATGATCCATGGCTTCTTTAAACTGAATCCCTGTTTCTTGTGATATGTATTTAGTGGCTATTTTTGGGAATTCTGGATGCATATTTATTCCAGTCCCAACAGCAGTTCCTCCAATAGGCAATTCAGAAAGACTACTTCTCACATTTTCTATTCTTTTAATTCCCTTTTCTATCTGTGTCTTGTATCCTCCAAACTCTTGCCCCAACGTAACTGGTGTTGCATCTTGCAAATGTGTTCTACCCGTTTTCACTATATCTGAGAATTCACCCTCTTTCTCGGACAGTGCCCGTCTCAATATTTCTAAAGATGGTATCACTTCTTTGTCAATTGATTCTAAAGCGGCTACATGCATAGCCGTTGGAATTATGTCATTTGAGGATTGCCCAAAATTAACGTGATCATTGGGATGTATGATTTTTGACCCAACATCTTCTCCTATGATTTCACATGCACGGTTAGCTATCACTTCATTCGCATTCATATTTGAAGATGTCCCCGAACCAGTTTGGAATATGTCCACTTGGAAATTTTCCATAAGGTCTCCTGAAATAACCTCATCCGCGGCCAATACAATTGCTTCTACTGTTTTTTCTTCTAGAAATCCTAATTCCCCATTTGCTTTCGCTGCAGATTTTTTAATAATCCCTAAGGCTCTTATGAATCCTAATTCAAACGTTTCTCCACTAATCGGGAAATTCTCAATAGCCCGTTGAGTCTGTGCCCCCCAATATGCATTTTTTGGAACTTTTACTTCTCCAAGACTATCTTTTTCAATACGATAATCCGTCATTACGCTATCTCTTTTGCAAGCAATGGGTTAAAATCCTGCGTCTGAACACGATGCTATATAATTCAAAACCATCTGCCCAATCCCGTTTGCTTAGTTAACTCCTCTATCCGAATCAATCCCCTGTCAACTTTTTCTTTTGGAATGCCCCAGTCTTTCACTATGTAATTCCTTGACGCTTCTATATCTGGCTTCATAATCGTTTCAAATTCATACTTATCTGTTACAGTCGGTTGCAAGAACATCTCCCTAATTCTATCAACATGTTCTATCGATTCCGATCTCGCATCAAGAACTTCCCATATATCTCCATATTTTATTACCTCTTTAAGCGCGGTTTTAGGACCCACTCCCATTAACCCCTCATTAAAATCGGTCCCTGATAAAATCCCTATATCCACTAATTGTTCCCATGTAATCTCATTACGAGATAAGGTCTCTTGTAACTTCATGATTTCAACATCTCCAGAACCCGTGAGCTTTCTTAGGGTTATCGGGGCGCCAAATAATAGTGTATCATAGTCATCACTACCTGCGCAATCAATCCTTTCATCATGCCTAGCCATATACGAACATTGTCCTTCTCCCTCTGCAGGGGCTTCTACATATGGAACATCCAGTAACTCAAACAATTCCCTTGTTGTTTTGTGTATGGTGGCTGTTAACTTTTGAGTTTGCGATGTCAATCTATAAATCTCAACCTTATCTTCCGATTTGATGGCCTCTTCTAACTTTATTTCTCTCATTTCCCTCCCTCTTCTTCTTTCTTCAATAACTTCATTTTTCAATTCAGTTGGAATTCCATCAAAAACCATTACTGGCTGAATTTTCAACTGAAGTAATTTCGATACTCCTCTTACAACTCCTATCAAATTAGCAACTTCCACCCCCTCTTCTGTCGTATATGCTCCCTTCTCTGTAAATCTAACTGTAGTAGTAAGATATTTGTACAGCCAATTATGCGCATCTATCGCCACAACCCTGCCCATAAAATCTTCATCTCTCGCCGGTTTCAGAGCAGCCAATGAACGTAGTGCAGCATTCCCCATGATACCTATTATATCTCTCCAAATTTGAAGTCTACCTTCTCGTTCTCACATCGGTGAGTATTTCTACCTTCCCTCTTTATCTGTGAGTTGAGCTGTTATTATGCCGACTGGTACAATTGTATTTTTTCATTCACGAAAAGGCTATGGATTCATAAAACAAGAGGATTCCTCTACCGACGTTTTCGTCCACATGGACGATGTAGACGGTCCTGATTTAATCGAAGGGGAGGTGGTCGAATTTGACATCGAACAAGCCCCCAAAGGTCCGCGGGCCACCAATGTGACTCGGGTATCTGATGAAGATACCGAATCTTCAGAAGCTGAATAACTTCTTAGTAGGTATATTTTTTATATCTTCATTGGAAAAAAATTCGATTTCTTCTTCGGTGAGATTTTTCACCGATAGCAAATGTTCTACTCCTTCTATATATTTCTGCATAGTCTGATTTTTTGGATATTCTAAAACCAATTCTGCCATTCCTGTAGTTTTCCCTGTATATGCGAAACCAGATTTATACAATGCCCTGTATGCAAAAATATTGTTTGTTGCAACCTTGATCAATCCTACATTTTCTCTTAGTACTCCTATCGCATATGTTATCAATTCTGGACCAATGCCTTCTCCTCTATGGTCTTTTTCAACTACCATGTATCTGATCCATCCAATATCTTCATCATTCCTGTCTTTGTTGAATGAAATTGCACCAACCACTTCTTCATCAATTCTGGCTAAAATTTTACCCGCATCTTTCGTGATAAATTTCCCTGCATAACTAAATTTATCACCATGAAGGAATATTGGTGGCCCACCTTCTATATCTCCTTCAATTGAAAATTTAATTTCTTTAGTCAATTATCTTCACCATTATAATCCCATTATCTTTATTATAATCTCTCCTGAATATAACCTATGGTGGATACATTATTGCTCACTAGCAAAGATATCCTCGATCTAGCTTCTTCTGAAGAATACGTAGGTGCAGTTAGAAATGGATACAAACAACATGGAATCGGGGCACTCGTTGTCCCCCGAACTTCTTTATTCAATAAAAATCCTCCTGGAAAACTCACAGGCTATTCTGCCATTCTCCCCGAAAATGGAGTGATGGGGGGATATCTCTATTCTGCCGGTTTTACTTCACAAGATGCTTGGTTTGTCACAACCCTTTTCGATTCAAATACAGGAGCACCATTGGCTATATTGGATGGGGCATCATTTAATCCTTATAAGACTGGAGCAGTGGGTGCATTGGGAATAGAAACTTTGGCTAGAGATGAAGTATCTACTCTAGCCATTATTGGCTCTGGACCCCAAGCAAAAGGACAATTAAGAGCAGCAGTTACAGTCCGGCAGTTTGATAAGGTATATGTACACTCTTCTACGAAAAAGAACCGAGAAAAATTTGCAAAAGAACTTGGAAAGGAACTTGATATCTCTATACAACCCACCAATTCCAGTAAAATCGCTGTAAAAAATGCAGATGTTATAGTAACTGCAACTAATTCTAGTGTTCCTGTCATCGATGGAAGTGATGTCTCAAATGGAACTCATATAACTGCAGTAGGACAATACCATCCTCGAAAGAGGGAATTAGATGAATATGTTATTCAGAAATCTCTCTATGTCCCTGATCTACGATCGCGCGTTTTCGTAGATGCTGGATCATTTTTGGCAGCATTCAACATGGGATTGGTGGATGAAACTCATATTCACGCAGAACTTGGTGAAGTTGTCAGTGGGGCCTCTTCTGGACGGGGTGAAGATTCACAGATTACAATTTTTGATAGTGGTGGAACTGCTATAGAGACAATCTCTTGTGCTTATATGCTTTATCAGAAAGCCCTACGGGCAGAGATTGGTACTACTTTGGAAATAGAACCATCAAGTACGGCAATGAAGTGAATTAATCACTATATCCCTATCATTGTTTTTAATGAGAGACCTGCTATGATGGAGCCTATTAAGTATCCTGTAATCACCCCACCATTAAGAAATGGGAGTCCGGCATGGGCCTTGCCCTTATTGACCAACCACAAAAGAATAATTAACCCTACCATCGTCCCTATCATACTTCCTATGACTGGTATGTTTATTGGGAGCTGAGAAGATAGATAAGGGGCTTCTGTGAAACAAGCAGCACTAGCCACCAACACCGTCGGCAGAATCAAATCGCCCAAACCTATATAAAAAGCTTCTCTGTCTTCCTTTTTATTTTTCTTCATACTGTCTCTAAAAAATGAATATTTCAATGACAACGGTATGATCAATATCAATGGGAGTTTCAATCTACCAATTTCATCTGCCAACTCCAACATGTGCTTTGTCTTGTACACACTCACCCCATCATATACAATTAAAGATATCAATAAAATAAGCGTAGGAAGTGGTTCGAAACTAATTCCAAACAAACCCGCGGCACTGGCACTTACTATTACTCCTGCCACATCGATGACATACCATTCCGGATGTATGAACAAGGCAATACTAAGGCCACATGCCAACATTAACGACACTAGCATTATGGGGCCACTTGGCAGTATCCATTTGGCTGCAATTGTGAATGCATACCATGATATAAATCCGCATATGGATATGATCACTATGCGAATTAAAAGATCCATTTCCCTCTTAATAGTATATAATAAAAGTGCAGTGGCTACCAGAACTATCCCCAAATAAAGCACCCCATTCAAAGGATCGCTTGGGTCTTCAACTGATTGATAACCCTCTTCCAAAAATGGGTTGATAAGGGCCAAAGTTCCCAATTGAACGGTTAATAAGATGAATAGTAAAAGTACCACTGCAACGATCTTCTTTTGCCCTGTATTCGTCTCCATATTTTCTAACTTTCACCACCTGATCTCATCGGGAGTACAAACGCTTTTTGAGCATGTCTGTCATATCTCTATAAATTTTAACGACTATATATGGTTTTGAAACTGGTCCGACTACATCTACGATATGGCCCACACTCTCTAATCTCTCATTAATCACTTTTGTCCCAATTTTTGGATATGCATTTTCATCCGCCTGTATCAGTGCCACCGAACCTGTAATTGATTTAACTTCACCTATTCTTTTCATTTCTTATCGCCTTTACATATGCCGCAACAGCTTGGATTATATCATTCTTCGCCGAATCACTTGAATTTTTCACTCTCACTCTACCTGTCACTACCCATGGCTGTCTAGAATATGATTTATTCTTTTCAATCTCCGAAGAATATCCTATTTTGTCCAATGCTACCTCTATCTCTTCAACAGTCGGATTCTCCACCGAGATATCAATCGGGACTCGTCTCCCTTCCGATCTGGATTTATGAGAATCTAAATATGCTGGATAGATGAGCTTATCTACCATACCTTGACCTCGTTTCTCTCCAGATTTATACTTCCTCTTTTTTTGTCCATCTAACTTTCTCAACTCCAAATACCACAAATATTTATTTAACCCAAATTTAATTGTGTATCAATGCGTTACGCTCGTCGCATAACTACCTGGTCGATAATTCTTGCCATTCTATTACTTTCAGTTTCTATAGTCAGTTCTGGAATTGGACCTGTCAAGCTACCTTCTAATCTATTTTTAAAAATCATACTCAATACTTTTCTCGGAGGATCAAATCTTATCAATCCCACTGATATGACCATTTTAGTGACTTTGAGGCTACCTCGAATTCTTTTAGCAGCGATAGTAGGGTTTGCCCTCGCAACCGCGGGAACCGTCATGCAAGGGTTTTTTAGGAACCCAATGGCAGATCCCTCTATTATTGGTGTATCTGCAGGTGCCGCAACTGGGGCAGTAGCCGTTATAGCATTTGGAATTTCTATCCCATTTGGCATTGAACTCGCAGCAATTTTGGGAGCACTTGTAGCTGCATTTTTTGTTTTCTATATCTCCACGAAAAAAGGCCATACTCCTGTCGCAACACTTTTGCTTTCAGGCATCGCAATCCAAACTTTTCTTGGGGCTTTGGTATCTCTCTTGCTACTACTAAGTGGTGAAAATCTTCGTCAAGCTATATTTTGGTTAATGGGTCACCTCCACACCGCAAATTGGATAGATATTTCATTCACCTTTCCTATTGTGATCTTCGCATTCTTCTTCTTATTTTTCTTCACCCGCGACTTGAATGCACTCTATTTGGGTGAAGAAAGCGCTCATAGTTTGGGTGTAAACGTTGAACAGACTAAGCGAATATTGCTATGCCTGGCAAGTATATTGACCGCAGTCGCAGTTTCCGTATCTGGGGTTATTGGATTCGTTGGCCTCATAATCCCCCATATCATGAGAATAATCGTTGGACCTGACCACCGTATATTGCTTCCCACTAGTGCATTGGCAGGGGCTATATTTTTAGTGCTAGCTGACACCGTAGCTAGATCCGGCGTCGCAGAAGTTCCAGTTGGGGTCGTAACAGCATTAGTTGGTGCTCCATTTTTCATTTATCTATTACGTAATGGAGGGGGTAGATAACCGTGATCCCTCTCCAAGTCAAAAATGTCTCTGTCGAAATAGACAATGTATCTATATTGACAAATATAAGTGCTAACTTTCCCAAATCCAATTTCATTGGCATTGTTGGACCAAATGGTTCTGGAAAAACCACCCTTTTAAGGGCATTAAATGGGCATATCCTCCCGTCTGATGGGGCTGTATATCTAGATTCAGTGCCAGTCAACCAACTTTCCGCACGCCAAATAAGCAAAAAAATTGCAGTTGTTCCTCAAGAAACAATGGTTTCTTTTAATTTCACTGTTAGAGAGATTGTGGAGATGGGCCGTTATCCTCACAATTCCCGTTTCAGAAAACCAGATTCGCATAGTGATGCAGTCACTTGGGCTCTAGATCAAACTGATTTATCTGAACTATCCGATCGGACCATAACTTCATTAAGTGGAGGGGAGAAAGCACGTGTTTTCATAGCTAGAACTCTCGCCCAAGAGACTCCAATACTATTACTTGACGAGCCAATAGCAAGTCTTGATTTTAGACACACATCTCGCATACTTTCTCTTATCAAGGACCAAGTGGACCATTTTGAGAAAACGGCCATAGTGGTTTTACACGATCTGGAATTGGCCGCTAATTTCTGCGACCAACTTTTGTTATTGTCCAATGGAGAAATTTTATCCATGGGACCTCCCACTTCTGTCCTAACACGTGAACATATCCAAACAGCATTTCAAACGGACGTTTCTATAGACACTCATCCAATTACTGGGCTCTTGACTATCAATGTGATCAACTAAAATACCTTTCACTCTTTTATTTATATACTCTCGATGAATCCAATTCTCACACCCGACGCAATCAAGTTTATAGATTTAGTTTCTCCTGATCACCCCGAGGTTCTAATTGAAATGGAACACCTTGCCCAGGAAAGAAAATTCCCTACAGTTGGACTTCAAGCAGGGAGGGCACTTGAGGTCATTACTACCTTGTCTGGGGCAACAACTGCATTTGAATTTGGATCTGGATTTGGTTACTCTGCATATTGGATAGCACGCGGCCTCCCCTCTGGCGGTTCGATTGTGCTAACCGATCGAGATCAAACTGAATTAGACGTCGCTCAGAATTTTTTCAATCAAGCTGGATTATCACACAAGGCAATATTCGAAGTAGGTGAGGCTCGAGAAATTTTTGATAACCGTTCCGAACAATTCGACTTAATTTTATTTGATCATCACAATTCCAATTATTTGCCCGATTTCAACTCTGTAAAAAATAAACTTCTCCCAGGTGGGGTTATCATTGCTGATAATGCTATGTCTGGGTTAACAGTCGATTTCGAAGGACTAATTTCCTTCTTCGATTCAAATCATAGTGACATAGACCTCAATGATAATACTCTTGGAACTGCAAATTATTTACTCGAATTAAAAAAAGATCCTGTTTTTAAAACCTTTATTGTACCTCTTGGAGATGGGCTAATCGTAAGCGTACTTACTTAATTTTTACTTTACAGAACATACTCCACTATATTCCACTTCCTTGATGTTTTTTATAACTGGATTATTTCCACAAATGGGACAATTGGGATTCTTTTTTATTTTTGCCTCTTCAAATGTCATATTTAATGCATTATATTCTATAATTTTCCCCCCTTCTGATTTTCCCATCTTTACAATATTTTTTATGGCCTCAGTCGCTTGCATACTACCTATCACTCCTGCCACACTCCCCATGACACCTGCAGTTGCACAATCAAGAGTTGTCCCTGGAGGCGGGGCTATTTTAAAAATGCATCTATAACACGGGGAATTCTCTGTCGCTGGAAATGTCATTACTCTCCCTGAAAATCTAAGAACTGCTCCATAACTGTATGGCTTTTTACCCAAAGTGCATGCATCGTTTATTAAAAAACAACTCTCAAAATTATCGGTACCGTCAACTACAAAATCATACCCACTAATCAAGTCTAGGATATTGTTGGAATCTACTTTCATATGGTATGTCTCCACGTTCACATTTGGGTTAATTCCCTTTACAAAATTAAGTGCACATTCGACTTTTGGTTTTCCTATGTCTTTTACGCTATAGATAATTTGTCTATGAAGGTTAGAGATCTCAACAGAATCGCTATCTATTATTCCTATGGTCCCGACACCTGCCGCAGCCAAATATTGAATCACCGGGGCACCTAGTCCTCCTGCACCTATTACTAGTATCTTACTTTTCAATATGGCCTCTTGCCCAGCTGGACCTATCTCTTCCATTATAATCTGTCTAGAATATCTCTCCAATCCTTCCTGGTCAAGATTTGGACCATTCATCCGGTTACTTGGACTGCTTTTAGGATAAATATACAGGATTTAAGAGGATGGGATTCGCTGCCATCTACTATCTTCCAGAAAGCTTACAATGAATGGCATATGTGATTTTCCCAAAAGAAGTGTGACATTATATATGCAATCTTATTCGTTAAACCCTCTATCTTTTCCCGTAAGTGCTTTTAAGTTCCTCTCTCTGTTACCTATTATTATGCCCTTGACCGGAGGTATCACTGCCGTAGAACTCAATGAAAAAATAGAACAAGGATCCGATATAAAAATAATCGATGTTCGCCCCGAACAAGATTATTTGGTGGGCCACATACCGGGTTCAATTAATATGCCCCTTTCCAATTTCGCAAGAGAAATTTCTAACATAACTTTTGACTCCAGTATCGTAGTTGTTTGTTCAGTAGGAGAAAGCTCTCTACAAGCCATACGTCTATTAAGTTCTTTTCGCGACGTTCCACAAGAAATCGAGATCTTGAATCTTATAGGTGGATATCATAATTGGATTTTTTCCACTTCTCCCATTTGATCTATAATCTCCTCTGGTTCTCTAAACCACTCATCGAAATTGATATATCACTTCTATCTGATATTGCGAGTATATGCCAATTGAATTCGACATAGATGGAGATATCTTCACAGCTCAACTTTTTGAAAAAGAAGCCCCAAAATCCACCAATGCATTCCGTTCCCTTCTCCCCTTGGAATCAAAACTTTTCCATGTGAGGTGGAGTGGATTTGCCGTTTGGATTGATATAGATGACATAGACCTCCCTAGTTTACCTCGTGAAAATCATACGGTTTATCCCTCCGTTGGAGATATTCTGTTATACCCTGGATTCCGCAGTGTAAAAGAAATACTGTTGTCTTGTGGGCCAACTTGTTTTAAAAGTACAGCCGGGGAACTAGCAGGTAATCATATAGCAACACTCGATGCTTCTAGGAAAGAGTTAATGGAACTAGAACTCTCCTCACTTGAACACGGTGCCAAACCTGTGAGCATTCGGGAAGTCTAGATATTTTTTAGGAGTTTTTCCACCTCTGATATAAGTACCTTTGAGTCTGTAAAAACCAACTTTAGCATGGGTTCTTTCCCATTTGCACCTCTGTCAATCACTCTTGTCACAAGCGAATCACTTCCACCAAAGATCTTCCTCGCGCCCCATCCCATAGTGTTATCTTCGGTTTCTCTAATGAACTTTCCTTGATCCATTCGATTATATTCTCCCATTTCCCATCCTATTTTTTTAATTGCCAATTCAATCTTTTCATCAAATTTGCAATTCATGGCAAACCTCAAATGTGGATAATACTCCCTAGCTTCTTTTAGGAATCTAGCGACATGGCTTGACGCTCCAAATACGACTCCATCTCCTATGCTTACCCCTGTAGATGTCTTTGTAATCCTTCCTTCTATTCCTGCCATTTCTTCAACACTCTCTGCATATGACGTTGAACCTACAATGTTCATACCAACTTCAGGAACTAATGGGCGTATACCTAGCTGAACTAGATCTAGTATGGTTGATCTAATCGTTTGCACTACTAACTGCCTTTCTGCCATCTCTCTCACTTCTACAAGGTGATGGACAGTACCTGGACCTTTGCCCACATCTATGGGGTATCGCAAAGCACGTTCAATAAATGATATACTTTGATAAACTGCATTTTCGATAGTTTCTCCCTTTGCTAAATTCGCAGCAATTGCACTTGAAAGAGTGCACCCCGACCCATGAGTTATGTCTGAATCTATCCAATTGTGTTCTATCTGGAAATTTCCTTTTTTTGTAACCAAGACGTCTACAACCATTTTTTCTTCAATGTGTCCTCCTTTTATCAACACATTTTCTGTACCCATTTTAAGTATCCGATCACCCGCATCAATGGCATCCGATGCATTTTTTATTTCCATCGATGCCAATACCTCTGCTTCGTCAGCATTTGGAGTTACAATTTGAGAATTTTTAATTAATTTCTCATATGCCTTTTCTGCGCCCCTTTCTAGTAGGCGATCTCCCGAAGTGGCTATCATAACTGGATCTACCACTAGTGGAAATTCAAAGTCCTCTGAAAGATTAGCAATCATCTCTATATTTTGAATGTTAGCTAACATACCGGTCTTCGCCGCGCCAATTTCAAAATCCGACAAAACAGAATCTATTTGCGACTTTACTTCCATAACTGGTATCGGCATAAACGAATCGACCCCCACCGTATTTTGTGCTGTAATTGCAGTAATGGCACAGGTGGAAAAAACCCCCAAAGATTCCATGGTCTTAAGATCTGCTTGAATTCCCGCTCCTCCTCCTGAGTCACTCCCTGCTATGCTCAAAACCACCGGTGGACGAATAGGGGCAATTTTTCTTTTTTCTATTTGATCCATAATTCCTTTGCCTACTAATTCCATTTCCGATCCCATATACTTTTGTACTAATGACTCTTGATGGGCTATTATGAATTCAATAGTTTTTCTTTCAATTTTATTTTTAATCTTGGTAAGTTTTACAGCACTTGGACTTTGGCATTCTAAAGGACGAGTGAATTCGGTCGAAGACCTAATCACTGCTAGAAATTCTATTGGAAGAGGTGCAATCACTGCAACTCTCATATCTTCTGTTATGGGAGTTTGGATCTTATTTATTCCTGCAGAAGCAGGGGCAGTCTTCGGAGGCATCTCTGCAATAATTGGTTATGGAATCGGGGAAGCATTGCCCCTCTTAACGTATGCAAAACTTGGCCCGCGGATCAGAAAACTCATCCCAAGTGGACACAGCCTAACCGAATATGCATACGTTAGATATGGGCGTTCTGCCTATCTCTTAGTTTTAGTCGTTAGTATCTGTTATATGCTTCTTTTTCTATCTGCAGAACTCACAGGAATGACTGGTGTCCTGGAACTAATCATGGAGATCCCACGTTGGCAATCTGCTCTCATGATTATATTTTTTGTACTCCTTTATACTGGATATGGTGGAATTCGAGCTAGCATTTTCACCGACACGATCCAGACACTGTTAATTCTACCTCTTATGGTGGCATTTGCATTTTTTATCATCTATACTCTGGGTGGAACTACTCCCATTTATAATAATATCTTTTCTGTTGATCCAAATCTACTTGACCCTGGATTCAAAACTGGACTTTTCTTTGGTTTCTGGGTGGCTATAGCGATACTATCTGCAGAATTAATGAACCAGACTTGGTGGCAAAGAATCTATGCATCTCGGGAAGATTCTGATCTTCAAACTTCTTTCATATTGGCAGCAATAATCAATATGTTCATCGTCATACTAGCAGGATTATTTGGGGTCATAGCACGGGGACACGTCAATCTAATTACTGACCCAACCGATCCTGGATACAACGCTAGCTCCGCTTTTTTTCTATTGTTCCAAACTGTCTCGCCAGAGCCCATACTAGTAGGTGTACTCATATTGGCCATATTATTGACAATAGGATCTGCAGATTCTTTACTAAATGCTCTTTCTAGTCTCATCACGGCAGATCTCCCCAAATATTTCAACATACCCTCTGACACCTCTCTACGTCTTGGCACCCGTTTACTTACAGTTGCAGTGGCTTTCATCGCAATTTATATTAGTCTTCAAGCAAGGAGTGTTCTTGGTTTGTTCTTACTAGCAGATCTACTCTGTGCCGCAGTAGCTGGTCCTTTCTTATATGGACTTTACTCAAAAAAAGCAACAGGATCTGGATTTTTAATTTCTTCTCTAACTGGCCTATTAGTTGGCATTGTATATTTCCCAAACGCAACTATCTCTTCTTTTCTTAGTTCACTTCCTTATTATGGATCTATCCACCCCACTCCTAATTTCCTCTTCGCCTTTTTTGGAGCAGCATTTATCTCCACATCACTAATGATTGTACTTTCTTATTGGAAACACTATCTACCTTCGGCCATTTTCCCCCATGAAGATTTTAATTTTAACCGCCTGACCACAGAGATTAAAGACTTACATGATCCTATCTCTAATAAAAAGAAATAAATTCTCATTTCCCCCCGAAATACCATTATGCCATCACTCTTCAATTTCTCTTCCATCAAATCCTGGAAATATCATCTCTCTCAATTTGGCCCATCTTGGATAGTAGGTGCAATTGCCGCAGGACCTGCTACCCTGGCAGCTGTAATAACCGCTGGAGCTACATTTGGTTATGCTTTTCTTTGGATCGTTATCCTATCTGCCGTTCTAGGCGCTTTGGCACAATACCTTTCCATGCGATTAGGTTTACTAACCGGGGCCGGTATAATCCAGACGGTTGAAAAAAATTTAGGTAACAAATGGGCCTGGATTCTTGTGATTGACGTAGTCATTTGCGCAGGATTGGCACAACTTATCATTATGAAAGGAGTGTCTGATATTAGTGAAATAATTACTGGAATTGACTCTAGATTTTGGGGAATAATCTGGGCGGTTATACTTGCAATCGGTCTTGCGGGAAATGGATACCGTTTCGTAGAGATAGTGGCAAAACTTCTCGTTTGTGTTATCGTGTTGATCTTTATATTTTCTCTCTTCGTAGTGCCTATTAATCCACTCGAAGCAGCCCACGGTCTTGTCCCTACTTTTCCTACCGGAATAAATGGCACTTTGATTGCAGCAGGAATCTTAGGAGGGGCTGTCCATGTTTCTCTAATTACTATTCATTCTTATGTCATGATGGCTAGAAAATGGACCAAAAATGACTATTCACTTGCAGCCTTCGATATTGGGGCATCCATGTTAGTGGCATTTGGTATCTATAGTGTAGCAATTTTCCTCGTTGCAGCTAGTGTTCTTCATTCTCCTACTATCGATCCAAGTAATCTTTCTGCAGTCACAGCAGCGCAAACGCTAGGTCCAATCGCAGGTTCTCACGCGACCTGGCTGTTCCTATTTGGTCTCTGGGGGGCCGGCATTTCAACTCTAAGCGGAAATGCTTTAGTCCCGGTCTATCCTCTATCAGATAAATTAGGTTGGTCTTTTGACGGATCTCCTGATTATTCACTCCCTCCCATTTTCAATAAACTTACTGGTCACTCTATAACTCAACCAATAGTCATCTCTCGACACCGAATCTTACTTGTTGCATTTGCTTTATTCTCTGCTAGTGGTGCCTTTATATCTGGTTCATTTTTCTCATTGCTAGTATTGGTCTTAGCACTCGGATTAGTTGGCACCCCGTTCGCTTTATCTATAGTTCTATACCTTCTAAATAGTACTTCTGTACCTGGAAGAAACAACCCATTAGTCAATATCGGGGGGCTTATTTTAATTTCCATTACTGCCATCTCTGCAGGAAATTACATCTTAAATAATCATCTTGCACCTGCATTTTCAAATCCCATCTCATTATCTGGCATGGCGGTATTATTTTCAGCCATTTTATTTATTTCAATGCTCCTTTTGATTCCTAAATTCATCACGAATGAATTGCTCCTTACTAACAACAACTCTTATGAATGATTTGCCATTCCCTCTTAGTGGATCTACTCTAATTACGGGTCCCTCAAATGTGGGCAAAACAATATTGACCTCTCGAGCCCTTTCAACTTGGATTTCTGAACAAGGTCCCGAAAACATTGTTATTTTAGAATTTGGACCCGAATATCTTCACAATGGAAAAGTACTAGGGCGACATCTCTCCCGCTTCATCGACTTCCCTTCTGAAGTTTGGCAAGGGTATTTGGAAACTTATGCCCCTCGTGCAGAAAGCAGAGATATCGACGAAGCCCTAAAATTGGCTACTATAAATGCGGAAAGGGCATCCTTTTTATTGGACACTCTGCCTCCTCATCCTGCAGCAGTTTTTGTGAACGATGCGACAATCCCACTTCAATCCCCTTCTACCAACTTTGAAATTCTAACCGAGTACTGTGATCAGGCGCATCTTGCGGTACTAAATGCATTCAATGGAACTGAATTGGGTATTGAAGATCCTATCTCTAAATTTGAACTATCTTCGATACAGCATCTGAAAAAATGGGCAGACCATTGCATTACCTTGCCTCTGTAATTTTTTATCCACTTTCGTACTTAATTTCTCATGTCATCTAGTACTTTTTTAGAGTGATCTGCTACTTTTACCCTCAAATATATTTTCACGATTTTCCCATCGGTATCTACTATATACGTATTTCTTTTAACCCCCTTGTATGTTTTTCCATACATTTTTTTCTCCCCATATGAGTCATACGATTCACCAACTTTTCCTTCCTCATCACTCAAAAGATCAAATGGAAGATTGTATTTCGAATGGAATTTTGCCACCTTTGCAACCGGATCATCACTTATACCTATTACTTCTATCTCTTCACTTTCAAATTCACTCCAATCATCCCGAAAACCACAAGCTTCTGTAGTACAACCCGGGGTATCTGCTCTCGGATAGAAATATATCACTAATCGTTTCCCCTTGAAATCCTCTAATCTAATATTCTCTCCCTTTTGATTCAATAGATCAAATTCCGGTGCATCATCTCCTATATCAACCATGTTACTATACACCACTTCGCCAACAATTGCTATAATTATTCCCCTTTCAGCCCATAAAACACCGACAAAAAATGATGAAACGCCCCGAAATTCCCCCCTCTCTTGCTCCTTTTTTGATGATAATTATTCTCAATAAAGAAATGTCCTTCGAAGAGTATAAGGCGGTATATCTTGTAATCTCACGAGTATGCCGAAAAGTCTACATGGATTTATCGAAGAAGTCAGCGATGAAGTTCTCACCGTTGACCGCGAGATTCGTCCGGACCTATTTGAAGCAAGTGCTGTACTAGCTTATCTAGAAAAGCGTAGTGAATGGCCTCTTGTCCATTTCACAAATCCACTCGGTATCAATGGAGTGGACACCGCGCCTGGAAAAGTAACTCTAGCGAGTAATGTTTTCGCAGACCGAAAACGTCTAGCCCGAGCACTTGGTATGCCACGTAGCCAGTACCGAATGGAATTGGCACTTGAAATGGCACGCAGAGAACGGGAAGCAATAACACCCGAAATAATCAAACCAAAAGACGCACCTGTAAAGGAAGTCAGTCAAGTCAAAGAGTATGGAGAAGTTCGCATAGACAAATTACCTATGATGCGGATAAACGAAATGGATCCTGCTCCTTACTTCGACATGGCAAATGTCATGCGTGGTCCTGAAGATCAAGAAGACGATCTAAACGAAGGAAATCCCTTTTACAACAGTGCTTTCCTACGAACTCAATACAAAGGACCTGACAAACTTGGAATTCACATGTCACCTCGACATAACCACAGAATTGTCGCAGAAAATTGGAAGAAAGATGAACCTACACCTGTAGCCATTGTCCTCGGACATCATCCTGCATATTATCTAGGTTCTTTGACCCTTGCAGCATACGGTATTGATGAATACGGTGTCATGGGTGCTGTCATGGACGAGCCACTTCGACTTGTTCCTTCAGAAACCTGGGGCGATGATTTCATGGTACCTGCAGATGCCGAGATAGTTTTAGAAGGTGAGATACCTCCCCATGAACTTGAAGCAGAAGCACCATTTGGTGAGTACCCTGGATACTATGGTCCTATGAGGATGCGTCCTGTAATCAATGTAACAAACATAACTCGACGTGAAAACGCGGTGTTACAGACAGTTTTCGCAGGTTACCGAGATCATTGGCTTGCAGGAACTTTATCCAAAGAAGCAGGGATGTACAACGCTCTCAAGCACTACGGTAGGATCCCTTACCTCACAGCTTGCCACCAACCACCTAGTGGCTGTGGCCGGTTCCGAGCGTATGTATCTATAGCAAAACAATCAGAAGGAGAAGGTAAAATGGCAGGACTTGCAGCATTAGCACAAACTGATCAAATCCTCAAAGAAGTCGTCGTTGTCGACGATGATATTGATGTATTTAATGAAGCCCAAGTCCAATGGGCAATTTCAACAAGGTGCAGGTTCGATCAAGATATTGATATCATTCCTGGAGCAAAGAACAACACATTAGATCCAACAATAGCACCTGGGTATGATGTAAAAGGACCAAAAATGATCATTGACGCAACTCAACCACTTGAGTACGCTTACGCAGCTAGAGTAAATGTTCCGGACGACATCAAAGCCGTTGTAGAAGAAAACCCTGCAGAATGGATTAATGAATCCGATTTACAGAGTTATCGCGCCTTAGGTGGCGATGGAGAGTTGGGTGATTTCAAGACGACCATCGTTCACAAAAAAGGAGGTAAAAAATAATGGTAGGTATATTCTGGTGCACATGTCCTAAGTGCGGCGGTGAATTCATGGCCCAAACTGCAGATTTCAGAGGCACTGGAAATCAAATGATGTGCCCATTCTGTGGTCATTGGTTCACAGATGACGAAGCGGCTAAAATCGTAAGTCACGGAGAACGCGGAGCTACCGGCGGACATCTATAATTTCCTCTGGATTTTTTCTTTTTCTTTCTTAATATCTTCTTATTAACTATATCTTGTATTCTATATTTCTATATATTGAATTATGTATTTCAATATATTATATTATAATCGACTAATATTAATATTAGGTATAGCTAAATATAAGTTGGAGTGAATCAAAATCTAAACCAAAATAATCAGGCCTCTCGCGAGAAGAACCTTCTTTCATTAAATAGGGAACGTTTACTTGGGGGTTATCATGGCAGACTTCTCTTAATCCTCACTTTGGGTGCGGCATTAGCTAAATTTGCTAAATTGGTACTCCCTCCGTTGTTACCTGCAATCGCGATGGATCTATCTATTACTCCAGTTCTAGCAGGCGGTGCACTCTCACTCCTTACATTGACATCTGCATTCCTTCAGTATCCTGGAGGAAAGCTTTCGGACCGCCTATCAAGAAAAACAGTACTCGTCGTCAGTTTTATTTTCTTGATAACTGGGAGTATACTACTCTTATCTGCCCCTTCTTATTGGGTATTCATCCTGGGGGTTATTATCATTGGAGCGTGCGATGGACTTTTTCACATACCTGCGCGCTCTCTACTCTCTGACTTCTACAAAGCCAAGCGCAATCGTGCATTTGGACTCCATCTAATTGCTATCGATATAGCTGGCATTTTTGCAGCAGTGGTCGCAATAGTCGCTGTAGCAACTTGGCGAGCTGTTTTTGTCCCCGTACTTTTTGCAGCAATCGGCGTACTAATTCTGTATCACACCTCCAGCCGTGGTAACTATGTTTTCAATTCAGTCTCACTTGAGATCACTTCGACAATGAAGCGACTTTTCCATTCCCGTTCTATCCGCCAATTAATCTTAGTCAATGGATTATTTTCTTTTGTATTCCAGGGGTTTATCGGATTTCTCCCCCTCTTCTTACAAACTTACCATGGGCTCTCCCTTTCATTTGCAGCTGGAGGCTTCGCGCTATTATTTGCAATTGGCATCTTCGTTAAACCCTTGTCCGGAGACCTCGCCGATAAACTCGGAGGGTCCATGATCACAATAGTGTCTTTATGTTTAATATCTGTGGGTCTTCTATTTCTGTTGATATCCTCTAATGTCATTCTTCTCCTTGGTGGAATAGCTCTTGTAGCAATAGGTCAAAAAGCTTTCACACCTCCTATGCAATCAATACTCTTGGACGCTGTTTCGAAAGAAAATAACGCTGGAGATTATGGGGCAGTGAGAACCGTATTCTTTGCAATTGGGAGCGCAGGACCTTTGTATATGGGCATTATGGCTAGCTTATTGGGATATGATTTTGCATTTTTAGGACTTGTAGCTTGTATGATTTTTGGATCTGCCCTCTTGTTTAAACTAGGGACGAAATACAATCATAATTCTGTCAACAAACTACCCTGATCATTTTTATCCCCTTCGAACATAGATTTTCTCATGAATATCCTAGTCACTGGCGGAACTGGAAGTATCGGGTCGTGGGTGGCCCATGAATTATCAAATAGAGGCCATACTCCTATTCTCTTTGATATCAATATCCGGAAACAATTTCTAGATGATATTTCCGAAAATATCTATCTAGTAGAGGGGGATGTCACTAATTATGATTCCATCTTTGATTGCATCGATAACCATGATATTGATCGAATAATCCATCTAGCCAAAATTTTACCTGCCTATTCAGAAGAACACCCTGTGCACGCTCTCAATGTGAATGTATCTGGAACAGGAAACGTTCTAAAAGCGGCATCAAATGCCGGCATAAAACGAATCGTTTTCTCAAGCTCAAAGTCAGTCTTTGATACAATAATAGAGGAGTATGGTCCTCCTCTTTTCAAGCCACTTCCCATCGATTACCCAAAATTTTCTAGAACTTCTTTAGACCACGTTCCATTTTATACTATTACAAATAAAATGGTAGAGTATTTCGCAATACGATATTCCCGAACTAATGACCTAGAACTAGTGATAACACGTTTTGGTAGTACCTGGGGCCCTGGGAAACTTCAAACACAATATGAGGTGTATGGTGAAAATCCACAATCTACTGGCGGATGGTTAATTTGTCGTATGATCGAAAGTGCAGTATCTGGGTCATCGATCGATGTCAATGCTTCCCAATTAAAAACAGATAATGTGGTTTACACAAAAGATGTCGCATTGGGGGTGACACTCGCGGCATTAAGCGATAATGTCCACTTCTCCTCTGGGCATCGAGAATTTCTACTCGATGCTGGATGTGTTTTTAATCACAACGATTTCGCCGAGGCCCTATGCGAACTTTACCCTAGTTTTAATCTAAATGTCAACGAAGATGATGGTGGAATGGCTTCGCACAGGGACGGTGTTGCTTGCCGATTTGATCTCTCTAGATCTAAAGAAGAACTAGGATATTCTCCCCAATTCGCAGACGTTAAAACCGCAGTTAAAGATTACATAAAAACATCTGAAAAATACTCACAATAAATCTCTCTCCTAATGGGGTGTATGGAATAATCTTCTATCTAGCCCCATCCACCGCCACTATGACCTCCGCCACCACCGCCACTATGACCTCCGCCGTCAGATGGAGGTGAAGGCTTGTCATCTCCTCCTCGATCATCACCCATCGGTGGTGGACCATCATCTCCCCCATGACCTCCGCCGCCCATCGGTGGTGGACCATCATCTCCCCCATGACCTCCGCCGCCCATCGGTGGTGGACCATCATCTCC